>ENA-ORMO01000638-ORMO01000638.1-human-gut-metagenome-genome-assembly--contig:-NODE-638-length-47247-cov-8.739998_pt1 | contig 47247 bp, 48 predicted proteins | sample MGYA00242106_ERZ509001 | MGnify/ENA primary metagenome ERZ509001 (study PRJEB26280, sample SAMEA2338736) | human gut metagenome | biome: human gut; feature: human-associated habitat; material: faeces...
CCAGAAAGTCTCTGGAAGCCAGACTGGAAAAGCTGCAAGCCGAGGGGCGAAAAGACGATGTGGTAACCTTCGAGCAGCTGGGTGTGGACCGTTTGTTTGTGGACGAGGCCCACAACTATAAAAACCTGTTTCTATACACAAAAATGCGGAATGTGGCTGGTCTTTCCACATCGGACGCGCAGAAATCCTCCGATATGTTTGCCAAGTGCCGCTATATGGATGAGATCACCGGAAACCGTGGCGTGATTTTTGCCACCGGCACCCCGGTCAGCAACTCCATGACCGAGCTTTACACCATGCAGCGTTATCTTCAGTATGAACGCCTGCAAGAACTGAACATGACCCACTTCGACTGCTGGGCTTCCCGATTTGGGGAGACCGTCACAGCATTGGAGCTGGCACCGGAAGGCACCGGCTACCGGGCAAGAACGAGATTCAGCAAGTTCTTTAATCTGCCGGAGCTGATGAACCTGTTCAAAGAAGTGGCCGACATTAAGACTGCCGACCAGCTGAATCTGCCTACCCCGGAAGTGGAATACCACAACATCGTGGCGCAGCCTACCGAACATCAGCAGGAAATGGTCAAGGCCCTTTCGGAGCGCGCATCGCTGGTACACAGCGGAACCGTTGACCCGTCCCAGGACAATATGCTCAAGATTACCTCGGATGGCCGCAAGCTGGGGCTGGACCAGAGGATCGTCAACCAGATGCTGCCGGATGAACCTGGCACAAAGGTCAATCAGTGCGTGGACAACATCATGCAGATCTGGCGGGATGGCGAAGCTGACAAGCTGACCCAGCTGGTGTTCTGCGACATTTCTACACCGCAGGCAAAAGCTCCTGCAAGCAAGGCGGCGAAAACGCTGGATAATCCACTGCTTCACGCACTGGAAGGCGCTGTGCCTCTGCCGGAGCAGGAACCGACCTTTACGGTATATGACGATATTCGTCAGAAACTCATTGCTCAGGGGATGCCTGCCGACCAGATCGCTTTTATCCATGAAGCCAATACCGAAGTGCGGAAAAAGGAGCTGTTCTCTAAAGTCCGTACCGGTCAGGTTCGTGTCCTTTTGGGCAGCACCGCCAAGATGGGCGCAGGCACCAATGTGCAGGACCGTCTGGTGGCACTTCATGACCTGGACTGTCCGTGGAGACCGGGAGACCTTGCCCAGCGCAAGGGCCGTATCGAGCGCCAGGGCAACCAGAATCCGCTGGTCCATGTGTACCGCTATGTTACCGAGGGAACTTTCGATGCCTACCTGTGGCAGACGGTGGAGAACAAACAGAAATTCATTTCGCAAATCATGACCAGCAAAAGCCCGGTCCGCTCCTGCGATGATGTGGACGAAACGGCGCTGTCCTTTGCCGAGATCAAGGCCCTGTGCGCCGGAGACCCCCGTATCAAGGAGCGCATGGATTTGGATGTGGAGGTTGCGCGTCTGAAGCTGATGAAAGCTGACCATCAGAGCAAGCAGTACCGCCTGGAGGATCAGTTGCTCAAATACTTCCCCCAGGAAATCGAAACTAACAAGGGGTTTATTAAAGGCTTTGAAGCGGATCTGGAGACCCTGGCCGCCCATCCTCACCCGGAGGATGGCTTTGCTGGAATGGAGATCCGGGGCGATGTGCTGACTGACAAAGAAAACGCCGGTGCAGCCTTGCTGGACGCCTGTAAGGAGGTCAAAGGCTCCGAACCGGTGCAGATCGGCAGCTATCGGGGCTTTACTATGTCCGTGGAGTTTTCCGCTTGGAAACAGGAATATACGCTCCTGTTGAAAGGCCAGATGACCCACCGGGCAAGCCTCGGCACAGACCCGCGCGGAAACCTCACCCGTATCGACAATGCACTGGCTCAAATGCCTCAGCGTTTGGAAGCCGTGAAAAACCAGCTGGACAACCTTTACCAACAGCAGGCCGCAGCCAAAGAGGAAATCGGAAAGCCGTTTCCCTTTGAGGATGATCTGCGAGTCAAGTCCGCCCGTCTGGTGGAACTGGACACGCTGCTGAACATTGACGGCAAGGGCCATGCCCAGCCGGAAACTGTGGTTGCCAAGAGCGCACGGCCTTCGGTGCTGGACAGCTTGAAGCGCCCGGTGCCGCCCCGCAGCCCTGAAAAGAAACCGAAACAACACGAGGAGGTACGATAACATGAATACCAACGATCTGAATACGGCTCTCTATGAAAAGATGACCGCTGAACAGGACAACTACCGGGACTGGCTGAAAAGCCAGCCCCCGGAGGAAATCCTGCACCATACCTATGAGTACACCGTCCGGGAGGACATTGTGATGGCGATGGAGGACTTGGAGCTGACCGATGCCCAGGCCCAGGCGCTTTTGGATTCGCCTACACCGCTGGCCGATGTGTACCGTCACTTTGAGAAGCTGGAGACCGGCTACATGGATGTGATCCGGGACAGCATTGAAAACCGAGCGGATGATGTGTGTAAGGTTTTGGAAGAACAGCGGTCCATCCCTCTCTATCTCCATTCTGCCGCCTATGCGTCCCAGCATGGGGAGATGGCACAATATAACCGCTCTTATCAGGCAAACTTTGACTGTAAAGAGGCCATTGAACACGCCATCAGCGCCCACTATGCGGATAACCGACTGGATACGGAGTCTGCGGTTAAGGCGGTGCTGGAAAAGTTCGGGTCGGAACGAGTACAGTTCATCCTTGCCAACACCATCCAGCATAAGGACAGCGACGGTCGCGTTTCCCGTGACAACAAAGCCTGGGCAAAGACCATTCCCATGCCGGAGGACAGCGGCACTTCGCGCCACTGTGCTTATCTGGTTGTGGATGAGGTCAATCTTGGTCTGACCGATCTGTTTACACGGCAGGCACGAAAAACGCTTCAGGAACCGGAGAAAGGCTCTGTCTTGCAAAAGCTCAAACAGGAGCCTACCACCCACAAGCCTGCTTTATCGAAGAAACAGGAGCCGGAACGATGAGCGCCAAAAAGCGTAAACGGGATGTGCCGGTCCTGTTTTGGGTTTCCGATGCGGAGATGGAAGCGATCCAGCAGAAAATGGCACAGTTCGGAACAAAAAACCTGAGCGCCTATCTGCGGAAGATGGCTGTGGACGGCTATGTGGTACAGCTGGACTTGCCGGAGCTGAAGGAACTGGTATCCCTGTTGCGCCGAAGCAGCAATAACCTGAACCAGCTCACCCGACGGGTACATGAAACGGGGCGGATTTATGATGCTGACCTGGAGGATATAGCCCAACGGCAGGAGCAGTTATGGGAGGGCGTGAAAGAAATCCTAACCCAGCTTTCCAGGCTTTCGTAACAGGGATATATGCCCCAACTGCGGAGGGAGGAACGGCGTTCTTTTCGCCGCGCCTTCCTCCGTTTTTTCTTTTGCCCATATCCTTGTCTTTTTGAAATGTTGGAAGGATAATATGGGTAGAAAACAGATTGCCGCAAAGGAGTTGAGAATAGATGAAAACCTTTGAGAAGGTGTTGGAGATTTTTCGTGAGTATTTGGACTGTGATCTAGAGGAAGAAGTCCTCCCTTGTCGAGAAGGTTATCTCCGCGTCACATGGAATGGAGATTCCCGCTACTGTGTGGATGGACTTCTCAGCCGGACACCGGACGAACTATTCGAGGTGCTGTTATCTGATTATCGCAGCTATGAGGAACTGCGGCTAACCAAAGGATGCCGAGAAGTGACGGAAGAAGATGAAAGACAGGCAGAAATTCTCTGTCAGAGCTTTCGGGAACGATGGAAGGAGGAAGAAAAATGAGGGCGATCTGGTTCATTCTGAAACTGCCGTTGAAGATTTTAATGGCTCCGGTGATTCTGTCGCTGACCCTGTTCGTCTGGATTTGTGTGGGGATTGTCTATGTCTCCGGTTTGGTGCTGGGGCTTATCAGCATGGTGGTTGCCCTGCTGGGTGTGGCAGTTCTGATTACTTACTCCTTGCAAAACGGCATTATCCTGCTGGTGATAGCATTTCTCATTAGTCCCTATGGTTTGCCAATGGCTGCAATCTGGCTACTGGGCAAGGTACAGGACTTGAAGTTTATCATTCAAGATTTGGTTTATGGATAATATGAAAACCTCCGACGAATTTCGTCGGAGGTTTTATGGTTCTAGGTTATCTTCTTGAAAAAGCGGCGATGCAAAAAAGGTATCTATCCCAATCCCCATTCCTTGGCACATCTCATGAATGATCCGTAGCTTAACCGAATCATACGAGCAGTTGATGACATTTCCAATCGTAGACTTGGGAACACCGCTTTTCATATACAGTTGATATTGTGTCATTTTTCTTTCATCTAGTAATTCTAACAGACGTTTGCTTACCGCCTCGTTTAGCTTCATTCTATACACCGCCCCTGTGACTGTACTATATTTAGTATATGGGCAGTTTTGCTAAAATTAGTCCCTGTACCTGTACTAATAGAGCTATTTGCAGTATGATGGTAATAGGGGTGCCATCGTATGAACGTAACTTTTTGTGGCCATTCGCAAATCACAAAGGCAGACAATATTGCGAATTGGCTTCGCAATGTAACACAAGACCTAATTGAGCAAGGAGCAACAACTTTTTATCTTGGAGGATATGGAGAGTTCGACAGTTTAGCAGCGTCTATTTTACGGGAACAAAAGAAAAAGTATCCGCAAATCGAGCTGGTTCTTGTATTGGCATATTTGAACACTGGCCGGGATGTTTCTGGCTATGACAGTACCGTGTATCCACCGCTGGAAAACGTACCGCGCCGTTTTTCGATTTCTCATAGAAATCGCTGGATGGTAGAGTCCGCCGATGTAGTGGTGGCCTATGTTCTCCATGATTGGGGCGGAGCAGCCACAACGTTACGGTGTGCCAAACAGAAAAAGAAGCAGATTATTTCATATCGTGATGAAATGGGCAGCTGAGGTTGTCTATTTTGCTGCCACTTCATATTTCCAAAACTGTTGAACGTTAAGCTGTCGGTAAAATTATGCCGAATTTTCATCACTTTACTTTTGAACTAATATTGCTTATAATATTAGTGTGAAAGGAAGTGGTACGGTGGGACAATTTGAACAGCTGGATCAGCTGCTGGAAACACAGGATGGGATGCTGCGAACAGCTCAAGTAGTATCTGCTGGTATTTCTAAGCCTGTTTTTTATGATTATGTGCACTCACGGGAATTGGAGCGGGTCGCGCATGGAATTTATCTTTCCAAGGATGCCTGGGTCGATGCCATGTACTTACTTCATCTGCGGGTCGAACAGGCAGTGTTTTCCCATGAGACAGCTTTATTTTTTCACGATCTGACAGACCGCGAGCCGCTGGAATATACGGTCACAGTCAAGACCGGATATAATCCCTCCAAGCTGAAAGCAGAGGGCGTACAGGTATTCACCATTAAGGCGGAACTGCATGGGGTGGGCCTGACAACGGCTCAGACACCATTTGGGCATACAGTTCCTGTCTATGACCTGGAGCGCACCATCTGCGACCTGCTCCGCAGCAGGAACAACATGGAGATGCAGACTTTTCAAGGGGCATTAAAGATGTATGCCAGAAGAAAAGACAAAGACCTGCGGACATTGATGCGGTATGCCGGTATGTTCCGGGTAGAAAAAATTCTGCGGCAGTATTTGGAGGTGCTTTTATGATAAAAACAGCAAGGCAGTTGAAGGATCTGATCCGCAATCTTTCCAGAAAAAAATCTGCGGACGCCCAGCTCTTGATGCGGAACTACATGATGGAGCGTTTTCTGGAGCGTATCTCCCTTTCTGAATATCGTGACAAATTTATTCTGAAAGGCGGTATGCTGGTAGCGGCTATGGTTGGTCTGGATGCCCGTTCCACGATGGATTTGGACGCTACTGTAAAAGGAGCCAATGTCAATGTGGAGGACATAGAGAATTTGATTTCCGCTATTGTGAGTGTCCCGCTTGATGATGGCGTCAAATTCCAGCTGAAAAGTATTTCGGAGATTATGGATGAGGCGGAATATCCGGGGATTCGCGTAAATATGACTACAACCTTTGACGGTGTGGTGACGCCTTTGAAGATTGACATTTCCACAGGGGATGCCATTACCCCCAGGGAGATCCGCTACTCTTTCAAGCTGATGCTGGAAGATCGCTCCATTGATATTTGGGCGTACAATCTGGAAACGGTTCTGGCCGAAAAGCTGGAAACGATCATTACCAGAACTACCACCAACACCCGCATGAGAGATTTCTATGACATTTATATTCTGGAACAGCTGCATGGGAATACATTGGACCCTCAGATTCTCCATGATGCGCTGCGGGCCACTGCTCACAAACGCGGGACAGAACGACATCTTGCAGAAGCTGCCGAAGTTTTTGAGGAAGTGGAGAACAGCTCGGTTATGCAGAAACTTTGGGAATCGTACCGCAAAAAATTTTCCTATGCGGCAGATCTGGAGTGGAACATCATCATGGGGGCGGTGCGCAGTTTATACGCTCTCAGTGAAAAGGAATCGAGCCTATGAAGAAGCACGGCCATTATTGTAAAGTCTGCGGAGAATATAAGGCTAATGAAAAATTTTCCGGCAAAGGTCATGCGGCGCACGTCTGTAAATCCTGTGCTTCTTTGCCGCCGGAGAAGCAAGCGGAGCAAATGACAATAAACCGCTTGCTGAATCTCCCATGGAGATTATCAAAGGAGCAGATTTCCTGGCTGAAGAACCGAATGAAAGATAAGCGCCGGGAAGTTCGTGCGCTGGCAAAAGAACAATACGAGATGAGGTTTCCTCCGAAGCGGTTAGAGGACATCGAGGACAATTTTGATTTTCTCGATGAGGACGATTTAATAGAATAACAAAAGCGGTCTGCACCATGCAGGCCGTTTCTTTTTTGGAAAGGAGGTCTCCCTTATGGCAACCACACGCATCATGCCGCTGCATATCGGCAAGGGTCGGACTGAGAGCCGTGCCATCAGCGATATTATTGACTATGTGGCAAATCCCCAAAAGACCGACAACGGAAAATTGATTACCAGCTATGGATGTGACAGCCGCACTGCTGATGCAGAGTTTCTGTTGGCAAAGCGGCAGTATATTGCCGCCACCGGACGAGTGCGCGGTACAGATGATGTGATCGCCTACCATGTGCGCCAGTCGTTCAGGCCCGGAGAGATCACACCGGAGGAAGCCAACCGGCTGGGCATAGAATTTGCCAGGCGGTTCACCAAAGGCAATCATTCCTTTGTGGTCTGCACCCACATCGACAAATCGCATATTCATAATCACATCATCTGGTCGGCGGTCAATATGGATTGTGACCGGAAGTTCCGTAACTTTTGGGGAAGCACCAGAGCTGTTCGACGTTTAAGTGACACCATTTGTATCGAGAACGGACTATCCATTGTGGAGAACCCCAAGCCCCACGGAAAAAGCTACAACAAGTGGCTGGGCGAACAAGCCAAGCCCTCCCATCGGGAACAGCTACGGGTGATGATTGACCGGGCGCTGGAGCAAAAGCCAGCAGACTTTGACACACTTCTGCAACTGCTTTCCGAGATGGGCTGCGAGGTATCTCGGCGCGGGAAAGCAATCCGCCTTAAAGCTCCCGGCTGGAAGAATGTAGCCCGTATGGATGACAAGCTGGGAGCCGGGTACAGCGAAACAGAAATCCGTGCGGTGCTGGCTGGAGAAAAGCAGCACACGCCCCGCAAGAAATCCACCGTGCAGCCGGAGCCACCCAAGGTCAATTTGCTGGTGGATATTCAGGCAAAATTGCAGGCCGGGAAAGGTGCTGGATATGCACGCTGGGCCAAGGTTTTTAACTTAAAACAGATGGCGCAGACCGTGAATTTTCTTACCGAACATCACCTACTGGACTATACAGAGCTGGAAGAAAAAGCGGTGGCGGCTACCGCCCATCACAATGAGCTGTCAGCGCAGATTAAGGCGACGGAGAAACGCATGGCAGAGATCGCCGTCCTGCGTACCCATATCGTTAATTATGCCAAGACCCGCGAGACCTATGTTGCCTATCGCAAGGCCGGTTATTCCCGAAAATTTCGGGAGGAACATGAGCAAGAAATTCTGCTCCATCAGGCGGCAAAAAATGCCTTTGATGAGATGGGAGTGAAGAAGCTGCCCAAGGTCAAAGACCTGCAATCTGAGTATGCCAAACTGCTGGAGGAAAAGAAGAAAACCTACGCCGAGTACCGGCGTTCCCGTGAAGAAATGCGGGAGCTTTTGACGGCCAAAGCGAATGTGGACCGGCTGCTGAAAATGGACGAGGAACAGAAAAAGGAACAGGAAAAAGACCACGGCCAGCGGTGAGCCGGTCATGGTCCAAAGCGTTCGCAGAACGCGCAGCCACAGAATGAATTTCTGTGTTCAAAGGGGTTTGGGGGCGCTGCCCTCAACAAGCAAAGCGGAGGGGAAAATCACGGCAGGATTTTTCCCTCTGCGGGCCGAGTGTATTAACACCGGCATTGCTTGCCACTTTTCCCCGGAATTGACAACGCCGTATCCTTGCGGAAAGGTACTTGATGCAGATAAAATATTCTCAGACAAGGAAAGGGGATGATACTTATGACGACATTTGTGAAGGTACTGGAAATTTTTCAAGACTATTTGCTGAGTGAATCCTGCATGGAAGTGCTTCCGACGAAGTGGGGATATGTACGGCTGTACTATGAGGAACCTTATCGTGACAGCTTTGATGCCGCGCTGTGCCGGACACCGGAAGAATTGTTTGAGGTGCTGCTAGACCATGTGCTTGCTGAACGGGAATACCGGCTGTCTAAAGACGCGCTCCAATCGGACGGAAAAGTATCGGCAGAGTTAAAGAATGTGCATGATTTTTACATGGCCAGGCTGCGAAATGATGGAGTATAAAGCAAGAAGCAAGGGCGATAGGAGCCTTTGCTTCTTTTCCTTATTCCTCCAATGAAAAAGCCTCCAGAAGTTTCAAAACTACTTCTTCCGCGATGGCATATTGCCTGGGGGAAAGCCGTTCCAGCCGTTTACTTAGCTCAGACAGATCATTTTCGCTTTGCTCCCTCTGTCCGAACAGAATTTGGTCGCTGGAAACAGATAGAACCTGACAGATCTTTTTGAGCGTAGTAAAGGAAATCCCCACGGTTCCGCGTTCAAAAGCAGACACGCTCTTTGTGCCCAAGCCAATCAGCTCTGAGAAGCGCTCCTGGGTTAATCCTGCTTTTTCCCGTTCTTCTTTGATCCGTGCGCCGATTTCCACATTGATTTGCTTTTTTTCCTGCATCTACTCAACCTCCTACCATTAGTTTAAGTAATGGTAGGCTTGACTGGAACGCATTATTAGAGGTATAATTATTCTGATTACTAATGCGATATTGCGCCAAGAAATCAACTAAAATTTGAAGCTTAGCACAGGACAGGAAATATTGCAAGATATTTCTATTTTGCGGTACTCAATGCCTCTGCTACAGCTTCCATAATTCCGTTGCTGGAATTGGTCGCGCCGGATACTGCATCAACCTCAGCAGTCTGTGTTTTGATAATATCAGCTACAACTGCTTTCTCTGCACCCTGATAAATGCCGTCAGTCTCACTGTGCTCAATCAGTTCTACAGAAATGATATTTCCGCCTTCTACAGTCACTTTAACTTTAATATCACCGTTGTTTCCTTTGCCGGTTCCTTCATAAACACCATCTTTATAATCACCCTGAACTTCCGGTGCTGCCGCAGCAATCTCTTCAACCTTAATCTCTGCTTCCGTATTCCCGCCATTTTCTGCAACATATTTTGCAGCAGAAGTTCCTGCAATACGACCAAATACTACGATATCAGTTACTGCGTTGCCGCCCAGACGGTTTGCACCGTGCACTCCGCCGGTAACCTCGCCTGCTGCGAACAGACCAGAAATCACGCTGCCATCTTCAGTCAGAACTTCCGAGTTAGTGTTGACTTTTACACCGCCCATGGTATGATGAATAGCCGGAGCACATAATGCAGCATAATATTTTGGCTGATCCAGCGGAAGTTCCATACTTTCACGACCAAACTCCTCGTCATTGCCAGCCGCCTGATATCCGGCATAAGCAGACAGGGTCTCTGCCAGCGCTGCACCATCGATACCAAGAGCCTCTCCAAGCGCCTCAGGAGTATCAGCTTCTGTTACAATACCGGCTTTGATGTAACCCTCAATAGCTGCCAGACTCTCACGTACTGCCTGGTCAAATACCAGATAACAAACTTTATCGGTCTGTTCCAGAATTGCAGCAGAAACCACATCTCGGGTTTCCAACTCATCAATAAAACGTTTTCCTTCTTTATTTACGAGGATTGCACCATTTCCGCGCACACCTTCCGTGTACATGGTCTGGGTTTCCGGATGAACCGTTGGGTGAGTCTGAATCTGCTCAATATCTACAAGAGCTGCCCCCAGTTCTTCAGCCATCCTGATGCCATCACCGGTTGCACCCGCGTGGTTGGTAGTACCAAATCCGGCAAGCTCCGGTTTATATTTTACAACCATTTCAGCATTTGAACCAAAACCACCCGTTGCAAGAACTACTGCTGTACAGTCAATGGTAAACTCATTACCGTCTTTGTCCGCAGCGGTCACACCACATACAGCACCGCTTTCATCTGCCAAAATCTTTTCAGCAGTGGTATTTAACAGAACCGGAACGCCAAGCTTTTCCAATTCCCCGCTCAGAGTTTTAACCAGTACCGGTCCCACCGCTGATGTATCACTTGGTCTGTGAATACGCTTTACACTTGCGCCGCCAAACATACCTACTACAGTAAGATCCGCTCCCAGTTCATTGACCCATTCTACTGCCTCATTAGAGTTTTCAGCCATTACCGTAACCAGCTCTTTATCGTTTAGTTCCTTGCCGCCTTTCATGGTATCTTCCACAAAAAGCTCAACAGAATCTTCGATACCGTCTCTCTCCTGATACTGGGTCTCTGCTGCATTGAGACCGCCTGTGGAACGCGTGGTATTACCTCCCACAATCGGCATTTTTTCCAATACAACTACATCTGTAGCACCATCCTGTACCGCCTGAATAGCCGCAGTCATACCGGCACCGCCTGCACCGATTACAACGATATCAGCCTGTACGTTTTCTGTCTGAGCAGCCTCAGCTGCTTCAGTGGATGCCTCAGCAACGGTTGTTTCCGCTGCAGTTGTTTCGGCAGCAGTAGTTGTTGCAGCAGAATTAGTACTGCAGGCTGTCAGTGACAGAGCCATAGCTGCTGCCATTACAACAGATAACAATTTTTCTTCAGATTTTCTCATGATAAATCCTCCCATTAATTGTCTTGAAATCTGATTGATCATTCCAGTATAGTCTATCATAAGAGCCTGACAAGAACAAGTTATTTTTTTGGCAATAGGCAGACGCTGCTGACTCACACGCTCTTATCCGGACTATACTGTCGGTTCCAACATTCCGGCAGCATATATACGAACACACTCCGGTATTCCAGCCATATGCTGCGCCCGCTCCTCACGATTCAAACACATTCCTCTTGCGCTTCTTTCCTTCCTTCAGCGCCTTCAGCGTATTATCATGCAAAACCTCTTTTCTGTATTTATCCTTCTCCACATAATAGGAAAAGATAATATCCGTCATAATCAGAATCGGGAACTGGGGTGAGATCAGATTGCCATGATTCATATGCTTTAAGGCCGGAATTAACAGGACCTCATCGACATACTCAGAAAAGCTCTCCCGGTTATTCGCCGTAAACAGCACAGTCTTTGCGCCTCTCCGGTGTGATTCTTACAGAAAATACAGCACTTCCTCCGTCTCTCCGCTGATACTGATTCCAAAAACAAGGCTTCTCGTATCCTGGAATACCGCCTGCATCCGCATCAGATCCGAATCCTGAATCGAATCAATGTCAACGCCGATTCGCATAAAATGGATCTCCATCTCACTTGCTGCCAGGCCGGAGCTGCCCTTGCCGCAGACAAATACACGCGATGCCTGATTCAGATAACGGCTGATCCGCCCAATCTGTGCCTCATCTACAAGACTGTATGTCTTGTTCAGCAGTTCCTGATAAGCATTCAGAATCATACGGGTATTGCCTGTCATGGACTCCTGTTTTTCTACAAACGTTTCTTCATATTGATAAATGAACTCCCGGTATCCTCTATAACCGCATTTCTTTGCAAATCGGGACAGAGATGCTTCCGAAACAAACAGCTTCTCAGCCACTGCTTTTGCCGAAAAATCCTCCTTCTTTCGATTGTAAATAAAGAAATCCGCGATATTTTTTTCTACCGTTGTAAAATTATCATAATTCGACTCAATAATTGGTACCACTGATTTTACGTAGTATTCCATCCTCTGCTATCCTTTGCTGTCTGACCTTTCCTGCATCTGAAGAAAATGATAAAATGCGCCCAGCATTCCAGCAGAATTCTGATGCTTCGCAAATGCAACCTTCGTATGTTCTGCAATTCCCGGCACCAGCCATTTTTTTAACGCATTCTCAATCCGTTCTTTCAGGTACTCCTCCTGCGCCATGACACCGCCGCCCAGGACTACAACCTCCGGATTCATGACATAGCAGATATTGGCAATGCCTTTTCCAAGAACATCGACCATCTCATCAATGGCACGGATGCACAACTCATCCCCCTGCTTCGCCGCTTCAAAAATACGATATCCATTCCAGGATTCCGGTGCCTCCTGTTTCCATTCCGCAACGTTCTTCGACAGCACACTGGCCGCGCCCAACGTCTGGAAATCACTTCCATCCATATGCATATATCCGACTTCGCATGCACTTCCTGAAAATCCACGGAACACCTTTCCGTCCAGAACCATACAGCCGCCGATACCGGTCCCGATCGTCAGCATCAGAGCCACCTTGCTCCCCTTCGACGCTCCGGATACGGATTCTGCCAGGCCCGCACAGTTCACATCATTCTCCACTTCACACGGTACATGAAAGTGTTCTTCCATCGTCTCTTTAAAACGCGTACCGGTATAATTCGGAATCAACGGCGCAGAATAGAAGATCTCTCCTTTTTCCACGTCAACCATACCTGCTGTGGAAATGCAGATACCGCTGATCTCTTCCGCTTTCTGATACTCTTCCACAATCGCAACCGCCTTCGCCAGAATCGCCGGACCGCCTTTCCAGGCTTCTGTCGGCATCTGATGATTGCATAAGATCTCTCCATTTTCCTGGATCAGCCCATATTTAATCGCTGTTCCACCAATATCGATACTGACATATTTCTTCATCATACTCTCCAATTTCCTTCATTATACAAGGGATACTGCAAAAAGGCAAACCTGAATCCTTCTATCGGTTTGCCTCTTTGTCACAACTTACTCTTCTATCAACACTTTAAAAATAGCTTTTTTGATTGCTGCCGGTTCCTGAACTGCAACCGCCGTACGATGTCCGTCACTTGGATAACAGATCAGGAAATCGCCGTCTCTCAGTATTACAGAGGCATTCTTCTCGCCATCCATCGGAAGAAAATCATCTTTTTCTACAAATTCTTTTACTTCCATATTCTGAATAAAATTTAAATCGATCTGTTCTTCCCCGCGGAGCATGACATGCACATCCAGGTATTTTTTATGTGCTTCCCAGAAACGGTTCTCCGCATTGGTCGTCGTATATTCTACAATATTGACGAACAGTCTCTCGCCGTCGATCGGGTGGCTTCCCTTCTCGAAAGAGAGCAGGTCATGAGTTTCTGCATAGGCAAAACACTCCTGAATTCCTTTTTCCAGAAAAGGAAATTCCTTTATATGATTGATATTTCCGAATAACACGTTCTTTCTCCTTTATCAGTCCTTATAAATGGTGGTATTCGGTGCCGGTTTGGAATTGTCTCCCTTCACAGATCTCCAGATCATACTTGCCGGAATACCTACAACCAGTGAAACAGCGATGGAAATCAAAGAGTAGGACCAGATAGAAACACTTTCTGCCGGTACAAAATATTTGATTCCGATCATAACTGCAGATGCTGCGATAAATGCCAGAGTTGCACCAAAGGTATTTGCTACTTTTGTAAATGCACCCAGGATAAAGGTACCAACCAGGATTCCAAGAACCAGTCCCATAAATCCGTTGAACCATTCGTAAGCAGATTTTACTCCGCCGTTAGCCAGTACCATAGCTACAACGATCGCGAAAATACCTACAACCAGAGATACATACTGACCGATTTTAGTCTGTTTTTCGAAGCTTAACTCTTTCCTGGACAGACGAGCCTGAATGTCCAGAGTCCAGCTGGATGCCACAGAGTTCAGACCAGTAGATAAGGTGGACTGCGCCGCCGCATAGATCGCTGCCAGCAGAAGGCCGGTGATACCTACCGGAAGTTCAAATGCAATGTAGGATGCAAAAATCTGATCCTGTGCTGCCGCCGGCGGAAGTGCATTCTGCTGATAGAACACATACAGTCCGGTTCCGATAAAATAGAACACCGTTGCAATAAAAATAGAAAGCACGCCATTGGCCAGCATCATTTTGTTCAACTGCTTCGTATCCGTCGTAGTGGTAAAGCGCTGTACAATATCCTGACTGGAAACGTAGGAACTCATGGTATTAAAACCAGCTCCGACGATCATGATAAATACACTGTTTTTCAGAATATTGATATCGAAGATCGGCTGATCCGGTGCCAGGAACTTGCCCTCTGCTTCGAAAGCATTGAAAATTGCTCCGATTCCGCCGTCCAGATGCACAATCAAAAATACGAATGCAAAAGTAACGCCGATCAGAAGTACAGAGCCCTGGATAAAGTCTGTCCACAATACGGATTTCAGGCCGCCTGTGTAAGAATAAATGATCGCAATCACACCCATGATGATGATCAGTACATTGACACTGATTCCGGTCAGACTTCCCAGCACCATACATGGCAGATACATGATAATGGACATACGGCCAACCTGGTAAATGATAAACATCACTGCGCCAAGAACACGAAGTCCCCTGCTTTCAAAACGCAGTTCCAGATAATGATATGCGGTATCGATATCCAGCTTGCTGTAGATCGGCAGGAAAAACTTGATCGTCAGCGGAATTGCAAGCAGCATACCAAGCTGGGCAAACCACATCAGCCACGTTCCTGCATAGGAGTTTCCTGCCAGCGATAAAAATGAAATCGGGCTTAACAATGTTGCGAAAATAGATACCGATGTTACCCACCACGGTACGGTTCCATCGCCTTTAAAATATTCTTTTCCTGTCATCTCTTTCTTCGCAAAATGAAGTCCCGCCAGCAATACCGCCGCCAGATATACGACTAAGATAACAAGGTCAACCATAGTAAATCCCTGCATATACCTACCTCCAATACTTTCTGATAATTGTTACTTATAAATATTTAGCCTTTGCTTCACGAATCATTGCTGCTGCTTCTTCAACAATAGCCATGTCGCTGTCAATCAATGCTGCCAGCGGTTTTCTTACTCCGCCAAGCTCCAATCCCTCATTGATCTTCAGGATTGCCTTGATCACACCATACATATTTCCGTGTGCAGAACACATCTTGTAGATTACTTCGTTTGCTGCATACTGGATTTCTCTTGCTTTCTCCATCTCGCCGGCTTTTACGTACTCATCAATCTTTAAGTACAGCTCCGGCATAACACCATAGGTTCCGCCGATTCCGCCTTCTGCACCGATCACGCGGCCGCTCATGAACTGCTCGTCCGGACCGTTGAAAATGATGTAATCATCGCCTGCTGCTGCCTTGAACATCTGAATATCCTGTACCGGCATAGAAGAGTTCTTAACACCAATGACTCTCGGATTCTTTCTCATCTCTGCAAACAGGCTCATGGTCAGTGCAACGCCTGCAAGCTGCGGGATATTATAAATCACGAAATCGGTATTTGGAGCTGCTGCACTCATATCATTCCAGTACTCAGCAATTGCATACTCCGGAAGACGGAAGTAAATCGGAGGAATTGCAGCAATTGCATCTACACCCAGGCTCTCAGCATGCTTCGCAAGTTCCACGCTGTCTTTTGTGTTGTTGCATGCAACATGTGCGATCACGGTCAGCTTGCCCTCTGCTGCTTTCATGACATTTTCCAGAACGATCTTACGATCCTCCACACTCTGGTAGATGCATTCTCCGGAAGAGCCGTTGACATAAACACCTTTTACACCTTTCTCAACAAAGTATCTGGTCAGGGCCTGTACACCTTCCGGGCTGATGTTCCCTTCGTTGTCGTAGCATGCGTAAAATGCCGGGATGACGCCTTTGTACTTGTCCAAGTTTCTCATGATCTTTCTCCTTTTCTTTAAAATATTTTTTTGGTTATTTATGTGAATTTAATTTATGCACGATATTAATGCTTCGCCCGATGCTTTATTTCAGTGCATCTGCAAAAGACTTTGTAATCAGCTGCGGTCTTGTAATGATAGATCCGACAACAACACTGAATGCCCCCAGTTCAATCACCCGTTTTGCTTTCTCCGGGGTATTGATATTGCCTTCTGCAATGACTTTGTGTTTCACCTTTGCAACAATCTCTCTCAGAATCTCAAAATCATTTTCCTCGATCCGCAGACCTGCACTCTGTTCTGTATATCCCACCATTGTGGTTCCAATAAAATCAAATCCCAGCTCATCCGCATGCAGAGCCTCTTCCACGGTAGAACAGTCAGCCATCAAAAGCTGCTCCGGATATTTCTCTTTAATCTCATGGAAGAACTCATCCAGAGTCACATTCCCCGGTCTCAAAGCTGCAGTCGCATCCAGCGCGATGATCTCCGGCTTCACTTCCATCAGTTCTTCAATCTCTTTCATGGTCGGAGTGATATATACCTTACTGTCTGCATAATCTCTTTTCACAATTCCGATCACCGGCAAATCCACCATCTTTTGTATTTCTTCAATATCTTCTTTTGTATTAGCACGAATTCCAACAGCACCGCCCTCTTTTGCTGCCAGTGCCATTCTTCCCATGATAAAAGAAGAATGCAGCGGCTCATGAGGCAATGCCTGACAAGATACAATTAATTTTCCCTCTAAACTCTTTACTTTTTCATTCATTTTCCGATCTCCTCACTGACCTTTTCAAAGGTTTTCTTTGTGGAACACAGTATATCTATTTTTGAATTTATTTTCAATATCATTTCACTCTTTAGAAAGTTCTTTCATTTTTTTCAACCAGTGGTTAATATTTCACCATATTTGAGTGTTTATTTTTGTTAATTTTGCACTATTTTAGGGTGTTTCTTTCCGCCTTTTGGCCGCATGGCCAGGCCGATTAATGAAAAAAACAGGGCTTATGAACAGCACAAGTGCCCTTCATAAACCCTGTTTTTTATATTTTTCCTCAAATCACCTTCACATATCCCGGCCGCTCACCTCCGGCTCCCGGCCCATAGGATCCAATCTCCACAAACTCTACCGTCTCATGTGACTCCGGTTTATTCCAGTCATGCCATCCGGCACTGCAGATATGCGCCCCCAGATAGCACTGCTCCAGCCGAACTTTCGCATAGATCCGCCATGGCCGTGCAATATAACAGGACCCATCCGCCACTTCATCCGACGCAGTGAACCGGCAGTTCCTTGCCACAAATCCCACTTCCACATTCTCCGGCGTAGACGGCGCAAACACATATCCCGGCTCTATACTTTTAAATTCGCTGTCCTCAAAATACGCTGTCGCTCCGCCAAAGATAAAATCAATCCCACCTTCAATATAACAATTTTTGAAATATACGGTATGGTTCTTGCGAGGTTCAAACTGCTTCGGTCCCAGAAAGCCATCCGGCATCTGCTCTTTAAGGGGCAGCGGTGCCAGAAACAGTGTATCCTGATGTGCTTTCAGAACACAGTTTTCCAGACGAATATTATCACCATCCAGATAGAGCGCAAGCGCCTGTCCAACCTTCTTTCCCGGTCCGGCAGTATTTTCAAACAAACAGTTTTTAAAGGTCACATTATCACCGTCCGCCAGCACTGTGTAGGTACGAAATGTATGATATGGTTTTCCATCCGGATGCTCCTCATACGCATAGCGTGCACCGGAAAAAGTCTGATCTTCTATCGTTATATTGCTTTCTGAAATATGAAATTGTTCCATGGACATATCTCCTCATATATACTCTGGTTTCACCATCGGTTACTATCAGAAAAAATCATGATTATACTAACATTCCCATAGAAATCTGTCAATTAACCGCAGCCTGCAAAATCGTCTGTGTCTGCTGCAGAAATTCTCCGCACCAAAGCAAAAGAACCCCCGGGGCCCCAATCCCCCCGAAGGTTCTCCACACAAAACACTCTATATTGGTAATCCCACAAATATCAATCTTATTACTTTTACTTCTCTACTTCTACGATCCGGAAACCTTTTGCCATCAGCATCTCCTCACATGGACTGTCCAGATGCATACAGTAAACCTGTCCGCGTTTCTCCACCGGAATCACTTCTTCCAGTCGCTCATAGAAGCCGTGGTGGTCAGATGGCTGTGTAGCCGTATCGTGGTAGATCCGGTCGATCTCTCCGGCAAGGAACATCTTCTGCACCTTCTCCGGCATCATAGCAGAATCACCGCTGTAGAAAATGCATTCCTCGCTGTCACGAAGAAGATAACCATAACACTTCATGTCTTCCGCATGCTTCACCTCAATCGGCTCAGCGCTTAAGCCTGCGCCGTTCTCAGGAAGCCGCGTACAATATTCATAGCCTGCCTTGTCAATGCCTTCTAACGTCAGCAGATCTACGATCGTAGTCTCCGGGTGGATCACATAGACCGGCTTATGCAGCACACAGAAGAAGTAGGAAATCATGGTTCCCAGACTGCCGACATGATCCGCATGCAGATGAGTCACGATCACGTAAGCACGTTCAATCTCATCCAGATTGATTTTTTTATACAACTGCTCAAATGCCGACTCACCGCAGTCCAGCAGATACAATTCTTTCTCATGTACGAAATAGGCGCATGTATTACCGTATAACGGATAAAACGCACAGCCTTTTCCCAGAAAGCTCAGTTTCATTTGTAATACCTCCTGCCAGTTTTATTCTTTTACACCTGCACTTACAAAGCTGCTCATAAACTGCTTCTGGGCCACAAAGAATGCCAGAAGAAGCGGAAGGATGATGATAAATGCTGCAGCACATACGTTAGCCCACTGCATATTCGCCTCTTTGGACTTTGCAAAAATTGCAAGACCAACCGTCAGAGTACGGTTCCGCGGAGAGTTGGTAACAATCAGCGGCCACAGATAGTTATTCCAGTGATAGCTGACAGAAATAACAGCAAAGGAAAGGTATGCCGGTTTTGCCAGAGGCATATATACTTTCCAGATGGTCTCCCAGGTAGTCGCACCATCAATACGTGCCGCTTCTGCAAGCGCCTTCGGAATCGTTTTGAAATGCTGACGCAGAAGAAAGATCGCCATCGCGCTTCCGAAGAATGGAAGCATGATTCCAATCTTGGTATTAACCAGCCCCAGATCAGCCAGTGTCATAAAGTTCGGAGTGATCAGAACATCATTCGGGATGATGATCTGCATAAAGATCACTGCGAATACCAGTGCCGACCCCTTAAAATTCATAACTGCCAGTGCATATGCTGCCATCGTGGAAGTCACAAACTGCACACAGAAGGTCACGATTACCAGAGTCAGCGTATTCATATAATACGTGCCGAATGGAATTGCGTTCCATACGTAAGCGATGTTGTCCAGAGTAAATGCTGTCGTCGGGAACAAAGTCATATGGAAGCTCGGTACGGAAAATGCAGTGCCGATCATCCAAACCAGCGGGATCAGCCATACAAGGCCCAGCATGACTGCAAATACAGTAATCAATGAACTCAGAATCTTTTTATTCATTTTTGCAGCCTCCTTAGTTGTAGTGAATCTTCTTATCCTGACTCAGGAATCTCGGAAGTGCTACGATCATAAGCAGTCCAAGCATAATCGTGGTCAGTGCAGAAGAAAGTCCGTAGTTAAAGTTCGTAAATCCCTGCTGATAAATGTAATAAAGCAGAAGGGTGGATGCATTGCTTGGTGCACCTTCTGTCATGATTACGACGTGATCAACCAGCTTGAAGCTGTTGGTCAATGCAATTGTAGATACGAAAAGGAAAGTCGGTGCCAGCAGCGGAAGCGTGATCTTGCGGAACACAGTCCATGCATTTGCGCCATCAATCTTAGCTGCTTCCATAACGTCCTCAGAAATACTCTGAATACCAGACAGGAAGAATACCATCAGATAGCCGGCCTCTTTCCATATGTACATCACAGCCAGTGCCGGAAGTACGGTCTTCTTGCTGGAAAGTACGTTCATCGGCTTCAGGCCAAAGCTGATCAGCATCTGATCAAACAGGCCATTCTTCGCCATATAGATGAACATCCAGATACTTGCGATCGCGATCATCGGCATAACCGCCGGATAGAAGAAGGAGGTGCGGATAAATCCGGTCACGCGGCTCTTGCGGTTCACGAGAACTGCAAGGAACAGGCCGCCCACCATACTCGGAATAATCGTGATCACTGCAAAATAAAGGGTATTGCCCATGACCTTCCAGAACAGCTTGGAAGACACCAGCTTGGAATAATTCGCAAGACCGGCGAACTCCGGTGCCTGCATACCAAGCTTATAGTTGGTCAGACTTAAATAAATACTTCTGAAAATCGGGTATACAGTAAAAACCAGCATGAAAATCAAAGCCGGTGCAACCAACAGCCAGGCTGTTGTATTTTGCCAAAATGCTCGCTGCTTCTTTGTATATGTTTTCATAGTTTTTTAATCCTCATATCAAACCGGAAAGAACCTTATTTAAGATTATATAAGATTCTTTCCGATTGTTTCCTTAAATGTTCTTCTGCCGATTTTCCCAACAGGACTATTCTTAAAAGTTACGTTTTACTGATATTCTTCCAGAACTGCGTCTGCCTCTTCCTGTGCATTAGCCATTGCCTCCGCTGCGGTAGCATCACCAACAACTGCTGCCTGGATGTTGTCATTCAGGATTCTCCACATCTCAGCTGCATTATAGGTGGTCAGCTCAGGCTTGGAAACTGCAATCTGCTCGTAAGCAGTCTTAGCCTGCGGAAGCTCCTCATAGTATTTCTTCAGCAGATCAGTCTCATAGCAGGACTCTCTGGTTGCAACATAACCGGTATCCAGCGCCCACTGTGCTGCACGCTCAGGCTCGGTAGCAAATTTGATGAATTTCCAGGCAGCCTGTACGCGCTCTTCCGGAAGTCCGCTGGAGATGTAGAAGTTGCCGCCGCCGGTCGGAGCTGCCATTCTCTTGTTGCCCGGCAGGAATGCGGTACCAAACTCGAACTCAGCGTTCTTGCTGATATTTGCCAGGTTACCGGTGGTGTGGTAGATCATAGCGACTTCACCTGCCAGGAACTGAGTCGGCAGATCAGTCCACTGTACGATACCTTCTGCCATGATCTTATGCTCGTTCTGAAGATCTAACCAGAACTGCAGAGCCTCTACGTTCTCCGGAGTGTTGAACAGAGCCTGTTTACCATCTTCAGTTGCCAGGTTCTCACCATTTACACTGTTCTGTAAGCAGAAACCGGTGAAGGTCCACTGAGCAGAACCGGAGTTCAGAGCGATACCAACACCGTAACGGTTCTCATTGGTCAGCTTCTTACCATACTCAACCAGTTCATCCCAGCTCTCCGGTGCTTTCTCCGGATCCAGGCCAACCTCTTTGAATGCATCTTTGTTGTAGTACAGAATCTCGGTACTTCTCTGGAACGGGATGGAGTAGATCTTGCCATCTACATAGGAGTCTTCCATGAAACCATCCAGGAAATCATCAATATATGCTTTACCCTCATCACCATCTGCTGCGATCAGATCATCCAGCGGCATTGCCATACCGGTGGATGCCATGGTGAAACGCTGGGTTGCCAGGCTTACAAATACATCTGGTGGAGTTCCACCCTGCATAGCAGTCTGAATCTTGGTTACGGTATCATCATAATTACCAGTATAAACCGGCTCTACTACAATATCCGGATTCTCTGCATTGAAATCTCCACAAATCTTCTCAATCAGCTTTGCCGCATCTCCGCCTACGTTAACCGGATAATAGAAGGTCAGATGCAAAGCGTCTCCGCTTGCTCCCTCTGCCGGTGCTGCTGCCTGGGTCTCAGCTGCTTTGGTCTCCTGAGCCGGCTGCTGTGCGTTACCGCTGTTGCCGCATCCGCTCATAGCAACTGCAGATACCATCATAGTGGATGCCAGTGCTAATGCTACTTTCTTTTTCATATGTTTCCTCCTTTTTGTTGTCGCATCTATGAAACCATCAGAATTATAGCATTGGTTTTGAAACGCGTCAATCACGGAAACTGTGTTTTTGCACAATTTTTTCTTTTTTATACCCATTTTTTACCTAATTTTTACTTAGTTTCTATTTTAATGCCAAAACCAGAATTGAACTCATTTCAATTTCTGAATGTTTTTTTCTATTTTTGAACATACATTGATTCTTGTTCCATCGCCGTATTCCCTTTTACGCCAAAAGAAACCCCGAAAAAATCGAGGTTTCTCTTTTTTTACCACTTGTCCGGATTTTATATTTCCGTCTGATAAGCACTAATTTGATACTTCCAGCACCCGTTTATCTTTTGACCAGTTCAAAACAAATTGATTTGCATCATATCCGGCCGGAAACAGCAACTCCAATTCAATTTTTGTTCCCCGTTTTGAATTATCTACCTTTAATCTGAGAAGTTTGATTTTCTCCTGTTGAAACTGTACCTGTAACTCATTCAGCACTGCTTCATACTGTTCTGTTTTGATTTTCACATATCTATGCATTGGCTCCGCAGACAGAAATCGTATCCTATGCAGCAGAATCTGAAGAATCACCACCATCAACCCTGAACTGACTCCGACAAAATAAGCTCCGGCACCGACGGCCATTCCCACACCCGCCGTAGTCCAGATCCCCGCCGCCGTGGTCAGGCCGCTCACCGTATTGTTGTTTCTCACAAAGATGATACCCGCCCCCAGAAAGCCCACACCCGATACGATCTGAGCCGCAATTCTGGAGCCATCGCTGTCCGGCACATCCCGAAAACAGTACTTAGAAACAACCATAATCAGCGCAGCACCCATACAGACGATGGCATGCGTACGCATCCCCGCGCTTTTATCCCGGCTCATCCTTTCATGGCCAATGATACAGCCCAGAACACAGGCCAGCAGAATTCGCAGTAGCTGTTCTATCTGAAAATAAAATTCAGGTGTCATGTTATTCCTTAACTCCCGCACTGACAAAGCTGCTCATAAACTGCTTCTGCGCCACAAAGAAGGCCAGCAGAAGCGGCAAAATAATGATAAACGCTGCTGCACAGACATTTGCCCACTGCATGTTTGCTTCTTTGGACTTTGCGAAGATCGCAAGGCCAACCGTCAGGGTACGATTTTCCGGCGAATTCGTCACAATCAGAGGCCACAGATAGTTATTCCAGTGATAGCTGACAGAAATTACCGCAAAAGAAAGGTACGCCGGCTTTGCCAGCGGCATATACACTTTCCAGATAGTCTCCCAGGTGGTAGCTCCGTCAATGCGTGCCGCTTCCGCAAGCGCCTTCGGAATCGTCTTAAAATGCTGACGCAGTAAGAAGATCGCCATAGCGCTTCCAAAGAACGGAAGCATGATGCCAAGTTTGCTGTCGATCAATCCCAGATCTGCCAATGTCATAAAGTTCGGGGTGATCAGAACATCATTCGGAATAATGATCTGCATAAAGATCACCGCAAACACCAACGCCGCGCCTTTAAAATCCTCCATAACCGCCAGCGCATAGGCTGCCATCGTAGAAGTCACAAACTGCACCGCAAATGTGCAGATAACCAGTGTCAGCGTATTCAAATAATACGTTGCAAACGGAATTGCATTCCACACATAAGAAACATTATCCAGTGTAAACGCCGTTGTGGGGAACAGCGTCATATGGAATGTTGGCACCGAAAACGCCGTTCCGACCATCCAGACCAGCGGAATCAGCCACACCAGTCCCAGAAGGACTGACAATATGGTAATGATTGCACCTGTTGATTTTTTCTTCATTTGCGCAGTCCTCCTTAATTATAATGAATCTTCTTATCCTGACTTAAGAATCTCGGCAACGCCACGATCATCAGAAGACCAAGCATAATCGTCGTCAGAGCAGAAGAAAGTCCGTAGTTAAAGTTCGTAAAGCCCTGCTGATAAATATAATACAGCAAAAGCGTAGATGCATTGTTCGGTGCGCCTTCCGTCATGATCACAACATGGTCAACCAGCTTGAAGCTGTTGGTCAGAGCCACGGTCGATACGAAAATGAACGTCGGAGCCAGAAGCGGCAGTGTGATCTTGCGGAAAATCGTCCATGCATTTGCACCATCAATTCGTGCCGCCTCCAGCACATCTTCTGAAATACTCTGGATACCCGACAGGAAGAATACCATCAAATAACCAGATTCCTTCCATATATACATCACCGCAAGTGCAGGCAAAACTGTCTTCTTGTTGGAAAGAATATTCATCGGCTTCATTCCCAGACTGATCAGCATCTGATCAAACAGACCATTCTTCGCCATATAGATAAACATCCAGATACTCGCGATTGCAATCATCGGCATAACCGCCGGATAAAAAAATGCAGTACGGACAAATCCCGTTGCACGGCTTTTGCGGTTTACCAGCACTGCCAGAAACAGGCCGCACACCATGCTCGGAATAATGGTAATAAGGGCAAAGAACAGCGTGTTCCCCATAACCTTCCAGAACAACGGCGAATGAAACAGCTTTATGTAATTCTCCAGACCAATAAATTCCGGAGTTTTCATGCCAAGCTTATAAGTGGTCAGACTCAGATAAATGCTCCGAATAATCGGCCACACAGTAAAGATCAGCATAAAAAACAATGCAGGCGCAACCAACAGCCACGCCATCATATTGTTACGCATTTCCCGCTGTTTTTTTGTATATGTTTTCATAGGCACTTCCCCCTTAACCCAGAGTTACTGATACTCTGCCAAAATATCCGTCGCCTCCGCCTGTGCATTGGCCAATGCTTCTGCTGCAGTTGCATCTCCCACCACCGCAGACTGAATATGATCATTCAGAACGCGCCACATCTCCGCTGCATTATAAGTCGTCAGTTCCGGTTTGGAAATGGCGATCTGCTCATAGGCAGTCGTTGCCTGCGGAAGCTCCGCATAGTAAGCTTTCAGAATATCCGTCTCAAAGCACGCCTCTCTGGTTGCAACATAGCCGGTATCCAGAGACCACTGAGCTGCACGCTCCGGTTCCGTCATAAACTTAATGAATTTCCACGCCGCCTGAACCCGTTCTTCCGGAAGTCCGTTGGAGATATAGAAGTTACCGCCGCCTGTCGGAGCCGCCTGTCTCTTGTTACCCGGAAGGAATGCGGTTCCAAACTCAAACTCCGCATTCTTGCTGATATTTGCCAGATTACCCGTCGTATGATACATCATAGCAACCTCACCCGCCAGAAACTGGGTAGGAAGATCAGTCCACTGTACGATACCTGGTGCCATGATCTTATATTTGTTCTGCAGATCCAGCCACAGCTGCAGCGCCTCCACATTTTCCGGAGTGTCAAACAGAACTGCTTTTCCATCTTCCGTCATCAGATTCTCGCCATTTACGCTGTTCTGGAGGCAAAACGCTGTGAAAGTCCACTGTGCAGATCCGGAGTTCAGAGCAATACCAACACCATAACGATTCTCATTCGTCAGCTTCTGCCCAAATTCCACCAGTTCATCCCAGGTCTCCGGTCCACGCTCCGGATCAAGGCCTGCCTCACGGAATGCATCTTTGTTATAGTAAAGAATCTCGGTACTTCTCTGGAATGGGATCGAATAAATCTTGCCATCCACATAGGAATCTTCCATAAAACCATCCAGGAAATCGTCAATATACGCTTTACCTTCTTCCCCATCCGCCGCAATCAGATCATCCAGGGGCATTGCCATCCCTGTGGATGCCATGGTAAATCGCTGCGTCGCCAGACTCACAAATACATCCGGCGGTGTTCCGCCCTGGATTGCCGTCTGAATCTTCGTCACGGTATCATCGTAGTTACCCGTGTAAACCGGATCCACCACAATGTCCGGGTACTCAGCGTTAAAATCCGAGCAAGCCTGTTCAATCAACTTCGCCGCATCTCCACCCACATTTACCGGGTAATAAAAAGTCAGATGCATCGCACCATCATCCGAACTCCCAGCGGATTGAACGCCAGCCGCATCCCCCTGTGCCGGCTGCCCTGCACCACCGCCGTTTCCACAGCCGCTCATGACCGCCGAGGACGCCGTAAGAATCACTGCCATTGATAACGCTAGTCTTCTTTTCATTTGTTTCCTCCTTTTAATCTACCTTTTTAGATATCTGGATTATAGCATCGTTATTGAAACGTGTCAATTATTTATAACGTCTTTTTTGCATATTTTTTCTATTATTTTTCTCCTTTTTTTCGTTTTTATGGTGTTTTTAACTCTATTTTTGTTTTATATGATATTGAATATCATTCAATTTCATCTTAAATCTAGAAAAGGAATTGTCGTTTTTGTGCATTTGTGTTATAGTAAAAGAAAAAAGAGGATTTTTATGGTAACAATTAAAGATATTGCAAAATCAGCAGGTGTGGCCCAGGGAACCGTCTCCAATGTATTGAACGGCAAAGGCAATGTCAGCAGCGAAAAAATCAAACGTGTGCTGGATGCCGCAGATGCACTGGGATATGTTCCGAACGAAAAAGCCGCACTGCTCCGAAAAGGCTACAGCGACTCTTTGGCCGTCATCATGCCGGACTCCCGAGCGCGTCAATACGAAGACTTTTATCTGAGTTTCAAGAATCACGCATCCAGCCATGGCTACAAGGTCACACGTCTTCTGACCAATGAAAATATTCCGGGTTCCGAAGGAGACGCTCTGGCTGAAATTCGTTCTCTGCAGGTCAAGGGAATTGCGTGTCTTTCCGCCGTTGCCGGCACCACAAACGAATTATCTGTTTACCAGGAAAGCAACCCGCCAGAAGGACTCCCGCCCATCGTATTTATCGATCGCCGTCCCAACATTCCGGCCAATTTTATCGGTTTCGACTATCGAAAAGCGGGTGTACAGATGGCAAAAGAGGCCATTCACAACGGCCTCACCCATGTTTGCCTTCTGACCGGCAATCTGGAGTATTCCAATGAGGCGGATTTCTATCACGGATTCATGGACACCATCCGGAATACCAACTGTCTGGTAAACCATATTCAGACTGATCCTTTCCGGAGATATCAGAATATCATGCAGGTATTCAACGGTCCGACACCACAGGCATTTTTTATATCCAATTACAGCTTTTCCGAAAACGTCAAAGATCTTAACAACACCTTTTACCCGACTGATCAGCTGCCGAAGATCTATACGGTATCTCCAATGTTTACGATACCGGAACACGACTTCATTAAATATGAAATGAACTACCGCCAGCTCGGCAAAATTGCGGCAGAAGCTTTGATTCATCAGGACTCTGCATCGCCGAAAAGCAGTCACATTGAAAACATTGTAGAAAGCAATGGTTTTCGCGACTGGTACTCCAACATTTTGGTATCCAAACAGCGCAAATCACTGAACGTAATCACATTGGACAGCCCCGAAGCTTATATCATGCGAAGCTTTTCCAAACTGTACACGCAAAAAAGCAATGTAGATGTTAATATCTGCATTTTTTCCTACGATGAGATATACGAAGCATACAACTCCCTGGCTGCTTCCAAACATTTTGACGTACTCCGTCTGGACGTGACCTGGCTGTCATGGTTTGCCGAGAAGCTGTTGATGCCGCTGACCAATATTGATCCGGATATCGAAAATATTATGGATGACTTTATCGATGGCACTCCAATGAATTATGCCAAGGTCAATGGTCAGATTTACACCCTTCCGTCTACTCCAAGTGTGCAGATGCTGTATTATCGCAAAGACCTGTTCGAAAGCCCGATCTACAAGCGAATGTATTTTGAACAGTTCAAATCGGAGCTGACACCCCCTACCACTTTTGACGAATACAATCGAATCGCAGCTTTTTTCACCCGATCACTCAATCCGTCATCACCTGTGGAATATGGTTCAACCGTCACCCTCGGCTCAACCGGTGTGGCCGGATCCGAATTTCTGGCCCGCCTGTTCAGTTATCAGGATAATTTATATGATGAGAATCTGGAAATCCATCTGGATTCTCCAACCGCACTGAAAGCACTTATCAACCTGATCGAAATCAAAAATTACACATCCAGTACCTACTGCAACTGGTGGACCAATACCACCCGGAATTTTGCAGAAGGCAATTTTGCCATGGCGCCTTTATACAGCAACTACGCCGGTGACCTGCTCAGCCATTCTTCCAAAGTAGTAGGAAAAATCGGTTTTGCCATGATGCCAGGCACCAACCCGGTCATCGGCGGCGGAAGCCTCGGCGTTTCCAAGCACTCTGCCCATCCGGAGGATGCACTTTCCTTCATCAGATGGATGTGCAGCGAGCCGATTTCTTCTGCCGCCGCACTCCTCGGAAGCACCTCCCCATGCAAGGGAACGTATAACAACTATGAGGTCATGCACAACTTTCCCTGGATGAACGTAGCTAAAAACTGTTTCCCGCTGGTAAAGGGCAAACGCATTCCGGAATCCGCTCGTATGCCATTTGATGAGAGAAAGTTCTTAAGCATTCTCGGACTGGCTGTCAAAAATGCTTACAGCAACATCACCCCGCCGGAGATTGCATTAAAAAATGCACAGGAATTATTTGAACAGTACTTCCCGTGCAAGTTTTGATCATATAGCATATTTTTATTACATTTCAAATTTATAATTTCGAGGAATGATTATGAACACAAACACGAAACAATTAACCGAGCAGCTTGTGGCTGTTGTCCGCAGCTGCGGTCAGGTCATGCTGAACGCAAAGCGCGATGATTCCATGATTGATGAGAAATCCGGCCGCGCCGAACTGTTTTTCGAGCTTCGCCTCTCTCCGTGGGATTTCGCTGCCGCCGGACTGATCTGTCAGGAGGCCGGCGGTGTGGTAACGACCGTAGATGGCGAACCATTTACGCTGGATCGTCAGTGCTCGATTCTGGCTTCGAATGGCGCTGCCGAAATCTGATAAAACCACAAAAGAAGCCAGAGGATACATCAAATCCGGCCTTTCGGCGGACTTTTCCGTATCCTCTGGCTATGTGAATATCTATTATAGCTCTTTTGGCTTTGCCACGATCACATCATGATTTACGCATCAAAATCCACATGATACACCACATCCCCCGCATGAATATCCATATACGGAAGATCAAATTCCTCATCCATAATATCTACCCTGCACTCAAAGTAAACATCATCTGTTTTTTTGATCATAAAGAGATAGCTTCCATTCTCTTTCTGTTCCATCTCATCGCAGATCTCATTATAAATCTCTTCCCCGTTCACCGCTCCCGGATAACCGGAATCTTTGATCTTTTTTTCAATCAGTCTATATAATTCTTCCATAGTACACTCCTTTTTCATCCTGGCACGTCTGCCTCATTTTATATGTACACCTGAGTTTGACACTTTTTAGAGCACAAAACCCTTAGAAACCGCGTAAATAAGCCATTTCTAAGGGTTTTTGATTTTTAAAAAAGGGAGTAATAGAATTCTACTCCTTTGAATGTCTGCAGATTCCTTTCATGGTCCTTTGGGTCATGAACTCATAATCAGTCCGGAATCCGGCATAGTCATGTAATGCATCGGTTAGTTCTGTTCGTGTATAGGAGGGAACGTAACCCTCTGTTCCGATTTTTGTAACTCGCATTTTTCGCAGCGTTGTTATGATATTGTCACAGGTAAAACAGTTATCTAGTTTCTTCTCCAGGATACGGTAGATCAAAAGGGCAATGAAGCAGGTTGTGAAATGCGCTTTAATACGGTCATCACGCTTTAAATAGACCGGCCTGGCTTCAAACTCTGTTTTCATGATCCGGAAGGATTCTTCTATTTCCCACCGGCCGCGGTTTACTTGTGCGATATCTGCTGGGTCGTCATCCAGATTTGTATATACGGCATAAAAACCATCGTACTGTGACTCATTCAGGATCATGTCCTGATCAATTGAGTAAATCTTTTTTTCCGCGCATTCACCATCCGCTGTCACAGCAGTCTTCTTTATGAAGCGGCGAAAATCGTTCTGATTATGTTTTTCCGTCTTTTTTGGATCTTTTTCAACTGCCTTCAGTGCCCGCTGGACCTGTTGGTTACGGATATCACGCTGATAATCCCGGTATTTCAAGGAGTATGTTACAATGAGGGTCTGGTCAAAGTCGATATCTCTTTTTCCATCATTTCCCTCTACAAACAACTGCTTATAAAAAATTTTCTTCCGGTTCTCTTCGGTGTCTTCCAGTTTTCGGATGTCATAGACTTCGGTGGTATCTTTTAGATGCCATCCGGTCGGGTCCAGGCACCATTCCCGTTCTGCCTTTTTCAGCTTTTTGATTGATTGTGTCGTGATGAAGCAGCGTCCGCCAAAGTTATTGAATTTCCGGTTCGCCTCCGACGACAATCCGGCATCTGTACACACAATAAACCTGGCAAGTGAGAAATCTCTCATGATCTGTTCCTCCAGTGGGATCAGAGTTGTCTGTTCATTCGTATTTCCAGGATGGATACAGAATGCAAGTGGGATTCCGCTGTAATCCATGAACAATCCCATTTCCACAATCGGATTTGGTCTGTGCTCTTTGCTTGGACCGTATTGTTTCAGCCCTTCCTGGTGTTCTGTTTCGAAAAAGTAGTTTGTACAGTCATAATAAAGGATTCCTGTTTGCCGTTTTACAAGCCGCTTACTGGTCTCGTAGAGTTCTGCCTGAATAAAAGAGGATTCTTCCGCGACCACGGACAGTGCCCGATAGATCTGGTGCAGCTCAAATGCAGATGGTTCGAGCAGATCGGAAGACTGCTCGTAGCAGGAGAGCTTGGAAGAGGGAGCCAGGATTCTCCCATAGACCAACCGGGAAAGGATCGAGTCCAGATCATAAGAAAAATCATGTTCCTTTGCGATCTTCCGGCAGATATTTGGAAGCATGAGATCATAGTATATCTTCTGGAGAAAAAGATATCCGATGTTATAAGAATTCGGTTCATTAAGCGGAAGCCGGACATCTGTACACAGAGGGACCAGGATTTTTGTCCGTTTAGCTGCTTCCGCTTTATTAAGTTCATCCAGATGTTCCTTCGCCCAGACAGCAGCATCGATACAATGATATTTTTCACAGATCTCCTGTTCTGTACCGAGTCGTTCCACGACTTCGGAAGAACGCTTTCCATCACGTCTGATAGAGCGGATGATATAATAAGTAATGCCTTTGCTTGTTTTATTGGTTGTCAGTCTCATGGTAAAAATCTCCTAAAAAGTCCTCTACCATGATTATACAATTATTACGCTATTACGCAATATAAAGTTTTGAAATTTGATAAAAAAATAAGGCTTTATACGCCTTGTAGGGTTTTGGGGTGTCAAACTCCCGGCTTGACTGGAACGCATTATTAGAGGTATAATTATTCTGATTACTAATGCGATATTGCGCCAAGAAATCAACTAAAATCATGGTCAATATAAGGCTGTTTAAAGTCTGCCTTGCGCTGTAATCTGCTGTTCTGAAAAATAGAAGAAAATGAGGAGATGGGGATTGGAATGGAAAAGAAAAAACATGGAAAGCTGTGGGCAGTTCTGGCAGTTTTAATACTCTTAATTGTTGCCGTTTTTTGGGCTGGAAAGAGCCTGTGGCAAGCATTTTGGTCGCCGCGATTGCCAGTATCTGCTGTCGTCCAAGACGAGGATGGAGCGTTGGCGCAAGACGCTGTGATCCTTTTTGCCAACCGGAACGAATTCCAGGTGGGAGAAACCGGGACTACGGAACTGACAGTTTTGTGTCAGGAAGATGTGACTGAGCCGGTGACGATTATGGATGACCAAGGATTGGAACTGGCGGTTTTGGAAAATGACGGCAGCGGCCAGCTGCAAACAACCATTGAGATTTTTGAGGAAGTACCTCGTTATGGGCAATTACTCGCATCAGCCGGAGAAGAAACCAGCGCGCCGGTTTCCTTCTATGTGATTCCAGAGATCACAAAGGAGATGGCAGGTCGTTTCTTGGAAGTATGCACAGATTTAGGAGATTATGCGGAACAGACTGAATTTGCAGACCCGTTTTCAAGGGAAGCCCTGGAAGAAATTTCTGCCTGGTTAGAGGCGGATGAACGGGTACAGGTGGTAAAACTAGCAGGAAATGGACTTCTATTTGCGACAACCGACAGCCTGATCGGGAGCTACGGCCTGAACCGCACTTCTCACAATACCTTCGGCTATTCAGACGAGGACGAAGCGTTTGCAGCATATCAGGATGGGAAAACCACTGTAGAGTTCTACATTCCCAGTGAAATTCCCCGGACAAATTCTCAAATCCTACATTTAAGTCCTTATTCAGACGATGAGTTCGTGCAGCGTTTCGGCGGATTTTTCCGGGCCAGTGAGGAAAAGCTGGTGGAACGGGTAGGTGGAAGGCTTACCTGGGCAGAATCCGAGGATGCTGCTCAAAAACTGATGAACGGTGAATTCACAAATTATGGAATGACTGTGCTCAATACCCACGGCGGCCTGCTCCAGAGGAGAGACGGAAGCGATATGCTTTTCATGACCATGGGAGAAAGAACCAAGGCCCGGATATGGGAGCTGATGGAGCTGATGGGCTATATGCAGCTGAGCCAGTCCGTTACTCCTTTGGAAGATGGCTATTACAGTAATGTCTGGGGGATGATCGATGAACCGGGAAGCATCCGCTGGCTGGTGGATGTTATGATTGACCCCACAGGCCATGCAACTTATCACTTGAATATGACCAGCAGTTATCTGGAATGTGCTCTGGGCGATAAAGTGTTTGACAATACCATTTTATATTTTGCGGTATGCCAAGCCAAGTCTGATGACCAGATGGTCCGGCTTCTGCATCGCCATGGCGCTTCTGCTTTTATTGGGTGCAGGGAGAATTTGGATATTGGTCTTTCCATCGCGTTTTTGGAACAGCTGGCAGAAGTTATGGGAACCCCTGCCAATGAATATTCGTTTGGAACATTGGAGAACGTATCCGGTTATGTCCTCCGTTCCGTAGACGATTATATTAAGACTTCCGTATACCCTGATGAAAAAGATTACAAAGATTATCGAACTGCTTTATCCGAACGGCCCCTTCGGTACAGTTACTTAAATGACAGCGCGAACCGGGTATTTGCCGGTCATGGGGCGGTTCAGGGTAAGGTTTTGGATCAGGACCTAAACAAAGTGGAGGGCGCGGCAATCACCCTTTACCGCTGGCTGGATCATGAGTTCCAGGAAAGCTGGAATGGGACAACAAACGCAGAAGGCGCTTTCACAGTACCGGAGGTTCCCTATGGCATCTATGGTATTTACGCCGAAAAAGACGGGGCGTCCGGTTTTACCACCGCCATGCTGGATGACGGCAGCAAAACATTGGAAACAAAGGACATTGTGCTGGACTGGACGGGCGCGGAAAATAACGGCGGGAATGTGGTCCGTTACCGTGGAAACCTTTATTACTGGAAATATAATTCAGAAAGTTTTAATCCCACCGGGACTTTCGCCTATTATTCTCCTCAGCGGACGGAGAACCAGCTAATCTGCCGGCATGAAGATGGCAGCGAGGAGATCCTTTTGACCGCCAGGGGCTACGGGCCGATCTTTATTGTAGGAGACCGGATCTATCTGGAGGAAGACGGCGCTAATCTGTTTTCTGTAAACCTGGATGGCAACGACCGGATCGAACACGGTTATTTTGAACCGTGGGCGGCGGATGACAGCACCGGTACATTAATTGGGCGCTATAACGGAGGCGTGTACCTGCTTTATGCCAAAGATCACTCCACGAAGCAAGTCCATTCTACGGGCCAGTCTTATTTGGGAACGGCTGATGGATACTGTTATTACAGCACCACAGACGGGCAGGAAATCCCCCAGGCAACCTTGTGGAAAGCGGCCATTGACGGCAGTGAGACTGTGGAATTAAGTAAGGTAAGCGGATCAAAGGATTGGGCTGCTCCCGGCATGGACATCTGCCGAGTGGTAAAAGCCGGGGATCTGATTTATTATTCCTACGGCACTTATGCCGGAACCGGATTTTTCTTCCAGGAAGGCGGCATCAACTGTGTGGATGCGGACGGGAACAACACTCAGGTCTTAGTGGAATACGGACAGTTGGGAGCCGAGGAGTTCCAGGTAGTGGAGAGCAGCGCGGAAACCAGCCTTTATTATGTTGGAAAAGAGGATTCCATGGGTTCGTATGTCGGCTTCTGGGATGATTACCCCTATACAATATGCCATGTCATGACCAGAAAAACCGAGGAAGCAACATGGACAACAAGTCAGAGCGATTCCTATCTCAGCAGACCAGGTTCCTTCATCTGCGTGGGCGGAGAGATTCTCCGATATAATGAGGAACTGATGAGTTACCAGACCCTTATACCTAAAAGCGCAGGGTTTGACTTCATAGATAATCCGCAAGGGTCGGAAGATAAAATTGCTCTGGTTTCCGATTTGGATATTATCGGGGACGACCTGTATTTTACCGTGGACTGGAGCGTTCGGAAAGAAGAAAGTTTTGGCTGGCGTCCACTCTATGACCGGGAACATTCCGTGTTCTATACCATGAAGATTGGGGAAGCGGAGCCGCTGGAGTTATATGAATATTAAAACAGACAGCCTTTTCAAGCTGTTTGTTGAGGAAAGAGAGGAACTTTTATGGGTCTTTTTGGGAAAAAGAAATCGAATGCCGAAATTTTGGCGGACGGACATGCGCTGTTTGAACAGGGGCAGTATTCCAGGGCAGTGCTTACCTGGCTGAAAGCGTCAGGGAAAGAAAAAGGAGAAGTTGATTATTGGGTTGCCAGGGGGTATCTGGCCCAGTACGAAAAAAAACCAGACAAGGGGCTGGAAAAACTGACGAAGCAGTTTTTGAAAATGGCCGCAAAGGATGGACATGAGGAAGCTGCACGCCTGTTGGAAGAACGCTTCGGCGCTGCGCCGGAAAAAGAATGAATGGGGGTATCTTGCAATGGTAGCAAAATTAGAAAACAAAGCAAAAGGGAAAGAACGCCATATACTTGGTTCCCTTCTTGGTTTTGCACTGCTGGCGGCCATCTGCTACTGGCACTATATCACGGTTCAGGATTACTACATTGAAAACACCACCTTGCCGATTGCGATGTCCACGGTATCGGTGACGGTGGCGGCTGTGCTGTGGGGATTTTTCGGCATTGGGGCTCTGGGCTTTACGGCGCTATGGTACCCGTATCAGCTGGCCTTTGGGGCCGCCTTCGCCCATTGGCTCTGCTATAACCTCTCCAATCCGGTGCCCGCCTGGTGCACGGCGCTCTCCTGGTTGGGCGGAGCGTTCTTCAGCATGTTTACGCTTTGGACCACCGCCCAGGCCAGCATTAGCGACGGCCTGCTCCGGCGGATGTACGTCACGGCCATGCTGTGGAGCACCCTTGGCTTTTATGGGTACACATTCCTGCAAGTGCGCGTTTACTGGACCAATGAGCTGGCAGGGCTTGGCATCGGACATATTCTGTTCAATGTGCCTTTTATCCTGATCGTCGTTGCGGCCGGTTTGGGGACGCTGTACCTGATGGTGACGAGCAGCCGCGCGATACAGCAGTATTTCGTCTGCTATTTCCACCTGATGCACGGGCCGCGCATCCAGCTGGCAAACAGGAAAAGCTGCCGCGTGCCCCTGCGCTTCGACAACGCCTATTATGCGGCCTGTTCCTATAAGGACGGCAAGCGCCGGGGGAAAAACAGGTTCATCGCCATGTCCATCTACTGCGTGGATGTTTTGGAGAAAGCACATGACGAATACTCTCTTTGGCCAGCTGACTGGGAAATTAAAGAAATGCGCAAAAACAGAAAGTACTGCTTCCCCGATGCGGGGGGCTGGCTGAGCCAAGAGACCGTGGCCGGAGCGATGCAGAACGCCATCCGGGCGATGAAGCTCCAGGGCGATCTGGTCAAGGCCAAAGGATATGCGAAGCTGTGGGTGGATCTGTACTGGCTGGGACGCAAAAATGAAGCGGCCAGCGTGGCCGATTTCTACGAGATGTTCAAAACCTGGGACGAAATCGATGATGGGCAGTCCGCGGACATCCAATGGCTGGAGAAAACGCGGAAGAGTTTGAAATACATCAAAAAAATTGAAGCGGAGGAAAACGAAAAACGCGAGGATGCCGCACGCAAACAGCGGATGGAACAGGAAGCTGCGCGCATCCAGGAGGCTCGGGAGGAGATGCGCCGCCAGCGCCAGAGCGCTAAACGGGAGCAGCTGCGTCGGGAGTACGAGGAAAAGCGCGCGGGGCTGGACCGGGCCGAGCGGGCGCTCAACTTCGCCCTGGATGACAGGCCGTTCACCAACCAGGAGAACTACATCGCCGGAAACCTTTCCGCCGATGAATATGCCATGCGGGATTTTGTGCGCGATGACATCGAGCGTAAGTACCGCGAGGAATATGACGATGCCTTGGCACGTCTGGAAGCAGAGGATGATGAGGACGAGTGATCCAACCGGCCTCTGACACTAAAATAAATACATAAGGAAACGAAGGGAGCAAATGACAATGAAAAAGCAAATCGTAATCTTATTGACAGGAATCTTGATGGCTTCCGTTCTGCTCAGCGGTTGCGGCAGTACGGGGCAACAGGCACCGGAGCAGACGGCTTCCGGCTCGGAATCTCAACAGGAATCTTTCCAGCAGACCGAAGCGCCGGAAAGTTCGGATGAAGGGGAAAATCAGGCAGTTTTGGACGAACCCTATGTCCTGGTTCGGGAAACAGATACCAAGTCCGGCAATGTGACGGAATACGCTTATGATGAAAATGGGGACAAGATTTCCGAAACAGTAACCTACCCGGATAAGCCGGATGAAACGCTTAGGCGGGAATATACCACTCAGTATCAGGAGGACGGGAGCAAGATTGTGACCGAATCCCAGAGTATTCTGGTGAAAACCGGAGAAGCCGTTTCCCCATACACCTACGAGTATGAATATTCTCCGGAAGGACTGCTGCTGCGTAAAACGGGCTTTGAAAATGGAAATGTGGATGGAGAAATTCTGTACGAGTATGATGAGAACGGAAATTTGATCCGCCAAAGCGGGAAAAATGCTCCCAGCATCGGCAGGGATCTGACGAAGGAATTTGAATATGATGAAAGCGGCAATCTGACCAAACAGACAGACTTTGATGACAATGGCGAAGTAGAAGGCTGGTCCACTTTTGAATATGATGAAAATGGAAAAGAAATTATGAAGCACGTTTTCACTTCTACCGGAGATGAGCCGCGCACGTATGAATTGTGTCAATGGGAATATGAATACGATGCGGAAGGCCGCGTCACCCAGGAATGGAAGGAAGGGACCGAAATTGGCGGCAAATATGAGCATTATGAATACGAATACGACGAATATGGGAATATGTGCAAAAAGAAAGACCTGACGCTGAACACGACGTATGAGTATGCGCCGCTGTCGGCCTGCGTATCCTGAAAATGCAAAACGATATTGTCGGGATAACAGGAGGAACATTCAATGAAAAAAAGTAAACTTCCGAAAAAACAGTGGAAAATACCGGCGGAGAAAGAACTGTTTGACCATCTGCCATCAAAGCTGGAATATAACTTCGAGGGCCTCAGTGAAGAAAAACAGCGGGAAAATTTCAAAGACTGCTATATGCAGGCCATGGCAGTCTATTTCACCCGCCATCCCGTTGATGGCTACTTCAAAAACGAAACCTACGGCATGATGTTTTCCAGGGACGAGGATTACGAAAAAGGGCTGGGGCAGGCTCTGACCTCCGTGGTTGAACCTTATGTGGAGGGGAAAAAGCCCATCTGCGCCTTTCCGGACTATAAGATCAATTACCTCACCCGGACCATCGAAAAGGACGGTGACGATGACGAGGACAGCGGCACCGAGACGCGAGAGGTGTATTTCAGCGCCGATTCCATTCCCATGGCGGAGAAGGCACAGCAGGCGGCTCAGAACATCAAGCGCAGCTACGAACAGACCCGGTATAAAACCGATGACTGGGGAACCAAACGTGTGGGTGCTTTGATGGGCGTGGGATGCTTTGGCGTACTCTCGGCAATTCTGGTTCCCGTCGGTGTAACCATACTTACCAAGGGGATGGATGGACTTTGGTTCATGGAGGCACTGCCCGATTTTATTAAACTGCTGGCGGGCATTCCGGTATTTCTGCTGGGCACCGTGGGTGCGCTGGTATGTGCCGGGCTGCTGGTTTATAACCTCTGGCTGATGGTCTACCGTTTTACCACAAACCCTAAAGTTTTGCAGGCGGAATTCTGCCGGGTATTCGAGGAAAATGCTATGACCTATTATCGCTGGCTGGCCTTTTTCCACTATTGGCAAAAAAAGACGCCCAGAACCTACTCCGGCTCCCAAAAGGACTTCGACAAATGGAAAAAATATTACGACGAACTGCACTAACGGGAACACGAGGAAGAAAATAGGCATCTGATCAAGATGTATAAAAAGATGTGAAAATAATTACCACAGCAGTTTCAACCAGTTAAAAACCAATAGAAAACAGGGAACAACCGCAAATGCTGCGGCAGCTCCCTGTTTTTGTTTTGCTAATTTTAATCTTTAGTACACTAAATCTGCCAGAATCCATTGTTTTGTGGAACCCATAAACTCGGGCAGAGGCTCCACGTCTACTTCCTCATATTCAAAGCTGGACCATACTTCTTCCTGTTCCCCATCTTCATCATAGCTGACCGCTGTGAGGGGGTACCCATCTTCATCGTAGGTATATTCGGTCCATTCTCCGGCAGAACCTTCTCGGCGAATGATGTTTCCAGCGTCATCATAGATATAGTTCCATTCAAACGAAGGTAAACCTCTATCATCATCCATGTCAGTTTTTTTCAAAAGTCGGCCAGAGTCATCATAGGTAAAGACATACCAGAAAAGAGTGACATCAGTTGAGTGTATACATTTATGTTCTGTAAGCCGTCCAGCCTCATCAAAAACAAAGCTTGTGGTACTGGCCTGATTGAGAGGAGAATATGAGAGGGTTCTTCCGGCCTCGTCAATCTCATAGGTGCGTTCTTCCACGGTTTCCAGATAAATGTCATCAGGCGTGTACCGCTCAAATCCATCATACAGCGCGCTTTCCGTATAAATCGGCGCATAGTAGGAACTGATCTGCCCATCCTGATCGGTACGGTGAATGTATTCTTTTGCCAGAAGTTTGACGGTAGAGCTGGATGCGGCTTCTTTTTCGGAGTTTGAATTTTGTTCCGAGCTTTCCGTGCTGGCGGATACATCAGAAGATATGCTGCTTTCGTTTGGTACGCCAGCCTCCGAAGCATCGGATGGTTCGGCACTGTTTGCGCCGCATCCCGATAAAGAAAGTAGCAATACACAGGTGAAAACGGATAAAACTTTTTTCATACGCAATCATTCCTCCAAGAATATAAATTTTTATTCGCATTATCAATATTACTAATTATACACCTAATAATAGGGAAAAGTCAAAGGTATATGATTATGAATAACCTGCACAAATATAAGAAGGACTGTGGTTTCATAGAGGTTATCTACGAAACCGCAGTCCTTTTTTGCGAATTTCTGTGGTTCTTATCATCCAGTCCTATCGTCTACTTTGTTTTAAGTATCAGCCAGGCTTTTCCGCTTAAATCTTTTATGGAATAGAAATTGACAATATTCTTTAAGCGTCCGCCCAATTCAAAATTGTCGCTGGGAGAAAAAACAGGCGTACCTTTTGGAACAGTAGCCAGCAGCTGTTTTAGCTCTGCCGCTTTTTGTAAGAGAATCACATCGTTCCAGCTTGCGGGATCGGGCCACGCTCCCCATCCATGAAGTTCTAAACCGTCTATCGAATTTTCTTCTCTTGCTTCCGAGAAATTCCAAACGGTTTCTTTATAAGCGGTATGGTCAAATGCGTCTACAAACGTTTCGACAGAAGAAGAAAATGCCCCATTCCTTGCCCAGAGTTTCGGGTAGATCAGGGAATTTCTGGGCTGCCATCCCAGACCGGTTGATTCGTCCAACTCCTTCAAAACGGTTATCAAATCAATCGCTTTTACATTTTCCCCAGAAAAAATCATTCTGAAAGCATCGTTAAGGCTGTCCACTTTGATATATCTTGTTTCCATCTTCTCACCTCGCCCAGTACCTTCTGAAAGCCACTGCTAATGTTCCACGGAATAAGAAAAATCTTACAATTTAAGCAGATAATCCCTGACAAATTCCGTGCTTTCTGCAAGGTTTGATGTAAAAAAGAACTTATTGGCTGATATAGATTTTTCTTTTAATAATGCCAATGCCTTTAACCGATCTTCCCTGCTCATAGAGGATTTTTCTGCAAGAATAGAGACTTCATTGAGGTCATAAATGATTTCCCGGTGTTCTTTGATTAAATATTGAAAATTTTCTACCAGTTGGGCTACTACGGGGGAGTCTTCTGCCAGTGCGTTCAAGGAATCCTCCGAGATAGCAACCACATCCTGTGGTGGAAACAGCAGGCCGAGGATATAGCTCAGATTCTTTTCTGGAACTGGCCGGTCAAATAAAACAAACGTCTGCATGACAGGTTCTCTCTCACCGGTGGCAGCAGAAGTAACAGCAATACCTTTCCGATAGAATACTCTGGGAGTAAGGTACTCTGCATAATTAGTATATAGAAAAAAGAAATTCCCAATCTCATCTGTCAGAGTAATGGCGATATTCTGGTTGAGCGTTGACAAGATTGGGATTCCGTGAAGTTCTTTCTTCAGCGGTTGAGCGCCGTTTTTACCAGAGACTGTACTTTCCACTGTTAAAGCGGCTGTGAAACTCCCCTCTTTGGAACGCTCTATGTTCAGGCACAGCTTATGCAGATCGGTATTGTCTTTTTTGTTGGAGGATAAATAACCATAGTAAGTACCAAGATACGCTGGATCGTCCAGAACCTTGTATTTCATGGAGCTTATCATGGAATCAGCCGCAGGCATGGGCTTCTCTTTACTATCTGCCGGCGACAGAATATATGATATATCCAGCTTCCAGTAACGGCAAAGAGCCAGAACGCAGAAAAAGTCCAATGTTGTTGTATTTCCCGTAGATAATGTCTTATTTAACGTATCATAACTCAGATTAAATTTATATTTCTTCTCCAATATATCGAGGAGCGCATAAATACTTCCTCCCATTTCCTTAAATTTTGTGAGTTCAGTGTTAAGGCGTTCTTTTATAGCACTTATCTGTTTCAATTTTTCATCAGATTTAACCCTTTGCCTTTTTTGTTCCTGATCAGGCTTATCTTTTGTCTTTTTCAACTTTTCTTCAGGATTCGCATTCATCTTTATCATTCCCCATTAAATTTAAATTCTATAAGAAAATTATATGACAAAAAACGAAAGGGCACAAGTAATCAGCGACAAAACAGTGACAATTTACGAAACAGAAAACCTATTCGTTTTAAAGACAGCAAGGGTTGCTTTGAGTAAAATTAAATACATAGATTTCATACTTTTTAATGTCTGCCCAGCGGCAGAAAGAAAAAAACCGCTGATGAGCAGACCGCTTTTTCATGGAACGGTTGCGGAACCACCTTCCTGAAACACTGAAAATATAAGAATACCAAAAACTTCTCTCATCAGCGGCAAGGAGAAATGCCGCGATGAGAGAAGTTTTTTTGTATCACTGCCGTTCCCCGCCTTCTGGGAATTTGAAACTCATTCACTTTCAAATTCCCGGAGGTAACGGCTATGAGTAAACATCAGGAAGAACGTGCGAATTACTATCTTTACATAGAAGGACAGGCTGTGCCGGTAAGCGAACAGGTTTACCGCGTATATCAGCACTATGAACGCAAAGAAGAATATTTTACCAGCGATCTGAAAAAGGAAAAGTTCCAGAAAGAGACCGCGACATTCCTGCCCAGCAGAGAGGATTCCTATGACCGCCTGCTGGAAAAGGACCGGAAGTTTGCCAGCCCGGATCTGTCAGTGGAGGAACTGGCGATTTCTTCGGTCTGGCTGGAAAGATTATTCCAATGCTTGTCTGAGGACGAAAAGGTTATGATCCATAAACTTTACTTTGAAGGAAAAACCGAACGCGTTGTCAGTATGGAGCTTGGGATTTCCAAAACCGCCCTGCATCATCGCAAAGTCAAGCTGCTTCAGAAATTAAAAATTTTTTTGGAAAACATGGGATAAGCGTAGACCAGAACAGTCCCGTTAGCGTGGAAATAAGTGAAGGGGTATTTCCCTTCGCGCAGCTTGACAACTGAATATACGGCATTATCGGTACATAACTCATATACGAGCGAAGCAGGCACGCCGCGAAGATAAACAGCTAAGGGGGTGAAACGCAGCTGTTTTGAGCGATCAACGTCAGCCTGTAACCCAAAAGTGGCGCTTTGGACGCGATGACTATATGGGGGAATAATGATACTTCCTCACGGCCTCCTAAAGACTTGGGGGGACACCCTGCGGCGCACGAGTAAAACGACGCTGCGGAGTTATGACAGCTGCTGCCAGCAGAGACCAGGGCACGGATAATGTCCCCATCGTCAGGGTGCGTGGCAAATATGACGAAATGAAAGAGATAAAAGGGCGGCTGCATTGAAATTGGACATTTTCAATGGCCCATATAAGTAAGTGTGGCCGCTTTTTATATGAATTGAGACAATCTGTTTCCTCATACCTTATGAGGAAACATTTTTTGACTGGAGGTACGTCAATATGGATCAGCAGATTACCCCTACGACCTCCTACAAAGAGGTGAAAATCGGGAAAACCATTTACCGTGTGACCAGCTTTTTTTCGGGCGAAAAGGAGCTGGGAAAGACTTTGGAGCAGCTGGCTGTCCGGCGCGCCATGTCGGAGGTTTCCACACCTGCCGGCTGCTCCGCACACACAGTTACATAGTCACACCATCCTCCCGGCCTTGCCGCATCCTTGCGCGGCGATGGATTCTCCGCTACGATGTTCATACAGGGATATTCCCTGTGGAGCCATCACGCCGCACGAGGTATGGAATCTGGATGATCGGGAGGGAAAATAAAGATGACTGCAAAAACATACAACGTCGGCATCTACTGCCGTTTAAGTAACGACGATGAACGCGACGGGGAATCCGTCAGTATCGAGAACCAGAAGCTGCTGCTTCAGAACTATGTGCGGCAGCGGGGCTGGAATGAAATTGATACCTATATCGACGATGGATATTCAGGTACAAATTTTGACCGTCCTGGGGTCAAGCGGCTGATTGAGGACGCCAAGGCCAAGCGGATCAATGTGATTCTGGTCAAGGATCTGTCCCGTTTTGGCCGTAACTACATTGAATTTGGACAGTACACAGACTACCTGTTTCCGTCCCTGGGCTGTCGGTTTATCGCTCTGAACAACGGCATTGACACGGAAAGCACCAATGGCAGCACCGATGTCATGTGCTTTTTGAACTTATTTAACGAATTTTATAGCCGCGACACCAGCAAGAAGGTCAAGGCGGTCAAAAAAGCCTGTGCGGAAAGCGGCAAATTTATGGGAACCTACCCTGCCTATGGCTACAAGCGGGACCTGGCAGATAAACACCATCTGGTGATCGACGAGGACACCGCCCCGGTTGTGCGCCGTATCTTTGAGATGCGGGCAGCCGGAACAGGGTTTCACGCCATCGCCGTCACGCTAAACGAGGAAGGCATCCCGTCCCCTGGTGTGCTGTACTACCAGCGCAAGGGACAGAGCGATCCGCGCCGGGTCAACCACAAATGGGCAGATCAGACGGTGAAAAATATCGTCCGCAGCGAGGTTTATATCGGCAATATGGTCCAAGGAAAGACCGGAACCCTGTCGTATAAGTCACGCAAACTCGTGGGCAAACCGGAGGAAGAATGGATTCGTGTGGAAGGGACCCATGAACCGATTATCTCACGGGAGCTGTGGGATACCGTAGTTAGCATTGATAAAAAGAAAGTGCGGAAATCTTCTTCCGCTGACGGCTATAAGAGTATCTTCACCGGCCTTGTGTACTGTGCGGACTGCGGCTTCAAGATGCGGAATCAGGTGGAGCGATTCACCTATAAGGACGGAACGCCGGGGCGGTACAGCTCCTTTATTTGCGGGAACTACTCCCGTAGCGGCAAGGGAGCCTGCACGATTCACACTATCTATGAAAATGTGCTGACCCAGCTGGTGTTGGAGGACATTCGGGAAAAGGCCCGTTTTGCGGAATATGACCCAGAACAGCTGGTGCAGCAGATCATCCGCTTAAAGGATAAGGAAGCAAAAAGCCGCCTTTCCTCCTGTGAGCAGGAGCTGAAAACATACACGGCGCGGCTTTCCGAGCTGGAACGGCTGATGCAGAATCTCTACGAGGATAAGTGTGCCGGAACCATTCCGCAGACCGTTTTTCAGACCTTAATGCACAAATACGAAGCGGAACGGGCAGAAAAGTTCGAAGCCATCCCGGAACTGGAACGCAAGGTCAAAAGCTACCTGGAGAACCGCACGGATGCGAACCGCTGGCTGGCTATTATCCGCCGGTACACAGAGATTACCGAGCTGGATGAATCCATTCTCTTTGAGCTGGTGGATCGTATTGAGGTCGGAGAAACTCAAAAAGTGGGCGGACAGCGGATTTGTGACCTCCGTGTTTACTACCGCTATGTGGGCAATGTGGACACGGCACTGGTACAGGAAGAAAGGAGGCAGCCACTTGAAGAAGCAATATAAGGTCGGCATCTACTGCCGCCTGAGCGTGGACGATGCCTCCAATTCCGCAAAGGCAAAGAACTATATCCCCGGCGATGAATCCGCCAGCATAGAAAACCAGTACGAAATCCTCTCCAAATTTGTCATGCTCAACGGCTGGATCGAGGTCAAGACCTATCGGGACGATGGGTACAGCGGCGGGAATTTTCAGCGGCCCGGATTTTGGGAAATGCTGGAGGATGCCCGCCACGGTCTGATTAACCTGATCCTGGTCAAAGACCTGTCCCGCCTGGGGCGTGACTTTGTGGAGGTGGGCCGCTACACGGATGTGATTTTCCCGTCCCTGGGCTGCCGGTTTGTGTCTGTGCTGGACTGCCTGGACAGCGAGGGCGACAACACCGATATGCTGCACTTCCGCAGTTTGATGAACGACTACCATCTGAAAGACCTGTCGGGGAAAATCAAATCGGTGCTGTACGCCAAAAAGAAAAGCGGCCAATACCTGACCGCCTATGCTCCTTACGGATACCGCAAGAGCGACGAAGATAAACACCGGCTGGTGGTGGATGAAGAAACCGCCGCTGTGGTGCGGGAAATCTATCAGATGCGCTGCTCCGGCATGGCTTACGGCAAGATCGCGGCGGCACTAAACGAGAAAAGCATCCTTTCTCCCCGCTGGCATTGGGAGCTGCACTACGGAAAAAAGGGCAGCTGCAAATACTCCAAACTTTGGACCTATGCCACGGTGAAAAATATTTTGAATGACACCGTTTATCTCGGCATAGTCACACAGAACCGCACCGGTTCCCGTTCCTACAAGGACAAAACCATGATCCAGAAGCCGGAAACGGAATGGATTTGCCATGAGGATGCCCACGAAGCAATCGTTGACCGGAAACTGTGGGAAACAGTTCAGGAAAAGAACCGGGCAGTCAAACAGCAGGTGGCAAATCATGCCGCCCCTCTGCCCGCCCTGTTCACCGGCAAGCTGGTCTGTGCCGACTGCGGGCATCCCCTGGCAGCTACCCGTGAGACCCAGCGCAGAAAAAACGGAACATCCAAGCGATATGTTTCCTATATCTGCTCCCACTTTGCCACCACCGGACGCAGTGCCTGCTCATGGCATCGGATTTATGAAATCTCGCTGAAAACGCTGGTGCTGAATGAAATTAGGGCGCACAGCCGGGCGGTGGCACAGGATGAAAATGCCGTACTGGACAAGCTGAAACAGCAGATACTTTCCGAAAGCGCAGCCAGGCAGGAGGATTCCAGGCTGGAAATCAGCCGGTTGCGGCGGCGTATCGGAGAGCTGGAGCACATGACCGCTAAACTATATGAAGATAAGGTCAGCGGCATAATCAATAACGACACATTTGCTGTCCTGATTCAGAAAAGCGAACAGGAACGCATCCAAAAGGCGGAGCGTTTGGAGGTTCTTCTGGCAGAGGAACGGAAAGCCCAGCAGGAGGTTGAAAATATCCGGCAGTGGGCCGGTATCATCCGCCGCTATCTGGATGTGCAGGAGCTTGACCGGGAAATTGTTGAGGAACTGATTGACCACATCGAAGTCGGAGAACGCTCCGTCATAGACGGCCAGCGCAAACAGGACATTAAAATCTTTTACCGCTTTGTTGGTGTGGTATAATAGAAAAAAGAAAAGACCCGGCTGCATCGCAGTCCGGGCATACACCTGACAACATTCTATGAAAACGGTTTGCGATTGAATCGCATCGCTTTGTCGAAAAAGAGTGATTCAGTAGAACACCCTTCCCAAACAGCTTATGTTCTTCAGGATATTCTTGAACGGGGCGATGTCGTTGTTATCCCGCAGGGTGTCGATACCGTCATTCATGGCGATATAGCGGACACCGTTTCTTGGGAAAAAGTCCTCAATCAAATGCCCGGTTTGCAGATAGTTACGCCCCAGTCGGCTGAGGTCTTTCGTGATGACAAGGTTGATTTGCCTGCGCTCAATGGCTCTCAACATTCTCTGTAAATCAGGACGCTCCATGTTAAGACCTGTGAAGCCATCGTCCTGATAGACTGCCACAACCTCCCATCCCTGCTTTTCGCAGTATTTTTCCAGCATATCACGCTGGTTTGCGATACTGGCACTTTCGCCTTGCAGGTCATCGTCCTTTGACAGCCTGCAATAGACCGCCGCACGATAGCCCCCGGCAAGTGCCGAACCGATTGTTCTGTATTCCATTTCGTTCATCATAGCCATTTACCCACACAATCCAGACGGTATCTGGCTCTTTTGAACCTCATCTTCATTATAGCCTATATCTTTCTTTTTAGCAAGATATTCTTTTGCATTTGTCTTTCCGTATTTCTGGGAAATCAGGCTGACGAACACATCAGTGGCGTCAAGCTCCCCGTCAAATACAGTGGTCACATGAATCTCTGTTTTGTTTTTTGCCATAGGCAGTTATCCTCCATACATGAAAATAGCCAGACAGAGGGTGTCGGCAACG
>ENA-ORMO01000640-ORMO01000640.1-human-gut-metagenome-genome-assembly--contig:-NODE-640-length-47148-cov-5.174548_pt1 | contig 47148 bp, 56 predicted proteins | sample MGYA00242106_ERZ509001 | MGnify/ENA primary metagenome ERZ509001 (study PRJEB26280, sample SAMEA2338736) | human gut metagenome | biome: human gut; feature: human-associated habitat; material: faeces...
GTATAGCCCTGGAAGCCTTGATTTATAAGGCTTTGCGGGCACATTATATGTTTTTACAATCCGGGCCACAACAGCGGGCGGCGGTGAGCAGCAGGGGATTTTCCTCTGCCAGGTCGGGATCGGCTCCATGCTCCAGCAGGAAGTGGATCATGGACACATCGTTTTGAAAAACTGCGATCTCCAACGGCATCAGTTTGATATACTCGCTGAGCTGGATGGGAGCACCCAAGTCCAGCCCACCTTGAAGCATTGCCTCCAGCTTGGGAGTGTCATGGTCACAGATAGCGGCAGCCGTTTCCGGGAGAGTCTCCCAACGGCCAATATATGCAATTTGGTACATAAGGCACCTACTTTCGTTGTTGTTTCACTTGATATGGTATCGTCCGGCCCAGAACCCGGCCCTTACCAACGGCATTGGCTCCCTCATAGATTAAGAACTCCGCATTGTTTTCTAACGAGTTGTAATCCATAGTATCCGGATAGAGAGGCTGGGCATTTCCCAAAGCCGGTTCATCAAATGCACACTCGTCTCCGTCCAGAAAGCATACCCCCAGATATTCCGTGGTTCCTGTGACAACAAAATGGGGACAATATTTTCCGCTTACCAGGCTGGGTGGAGTCTTTCGCCTGCCGCTCCAGAAGATGACCTCCACATGGAGCATTGCCCGATTTTCATCTGTTCCGATCATGTTGCTTTCCTCCTATCCCACAATGGTGGTTTCCTGGACGGCCAGATTGTCGTAATCCATGGCGATCAGCTTCTCGGCGGCTTGTGGGGTACACATAAACCAGGTGCTCACGCCCCAGGAGTCCATCCTTGTGACCGTGAAGAAGTCGGTTTCGGCGGGAGTCGGATTTCTTGCGTCAAGATAGTGGTCGGAGTAGAGATACACCAGATCCACCTCCCGCTCCGGCAGCCACTTGGCCCGGCGCACACGAGGCTTTCCGTTTTTCAGTGTCTTTTCTCTGGGGTTCTCAAACCACTCCAGTTCCTTGATTTTCAGGCCAGTGAAAATATCTATCAGCCGCTGGGCAATCTCCCTGTGGGTAAATAACCCGCAGTTCCAGGAATCCATCAGCCATATCTGTATAAAATCGCCCACCTTGCTGCCGGGCGCAGGCGGTCCGTAGACGCTCTCATCCGCCCACATGACTTCCATCTTCTCGCACTGTTCCGGTCGGGGGCAGGGCTGGTTGTTGCCATAGCGGTACATGATATTCACATAGCCGAAGTCCTTTCCGGTCCGGTCATGACCGATAGCTTCAACTTTATAGGCATTTATGGACATTGCAGTTCCACCTCCTGAGCCAGTACAAATCCGCATAGTCCAAGGGAAGAGTCGATGACAAATACCCGGATGTGTTCCCGGTCCATGCGCTCCCGCAGTTCCTCGATGCTGCAACAGGCGGGAAAGCCGTAAGAAATGGTACCGCCCAGCAGGTCGGTAAAGTGAAGGGATACTTTCTCTCCAGCCCCGGTCTGGGTATCCATGTGCAGGGAATGGGCTTCAAAGTCAGCGCAGTAGCGCAGAACTCCGTTGTCGTGTAGATTGTCAAAGGATTGAATTACCATATTCATGCCAGCTCCGCGTCCAAAATCTGGACCTCTTCCCCTTCCTTGTTCACATAGTAAAGAGCGATATAGTCAATGCCGTCCCGCTTGACCTGCTCCCAGGGCATCCGCTCACCGTTTATTAACTCCACGGTATCCGCCTCGTCCGGCTCGAAGTCCTCTTTTTCGTCCTTATAGTCGATACTGTAACCCAGCTCCAGCACCAGTTTGGAGGCAGGGATCTCATACCGTTTGAGGGGACGGTGCTCCAGCTCAGATGGATCATGTTCATCGCAGAACATATTGTCGTAGCCATGCCGTCCACCGTCAAAGATGACGAACTCCTCGCCGTTTTCCGGGTCACGGGCTGCCACCAGTCCGGGAGCCACATCGCCATCTACAATATAGGATTGGGGCTCTCCTTTCGCCGTGAGCAGATCTCCGTAATACCAAACCTCCAGCAGTTCATTGCCGGTGGTGGAACAGAGTGTCACGGTAGGCAAACGCTTCTCCGCCCATTCTTTCACATGGCCGATGAGCCAGGTGGGATATTTCTCAGTCATCATAGTCTTTCTCCTCCTACTTCAATTTCAGCACAAATTCCCAGATACTTACCACAATCAGGAGGACGCCCAGCAGGAAGAAAACCACACGCCGGTATCCTCTGCTGTGGCGATAGGCATCCCGCGTACCAGTGGGGTCGCAGAGCCAGTTCCAGTCGCGGATCGCTCCAAACAAAATCACGGTCCCGATGAGCACCGAGGCAATATAACAATGCTCTTGTAAAAAAGTCATTATCTTCTCGCTATTCATTTCGCTCTCCCCTTATAAAAACACCTCAAAGCAGACTTTTCCTTTGATATAATAAAAAAGCCTCGTTCCACACCGTCATTATAAATAACGACAGCTTGGTACAAGGCATAAAAAGACCGCAAGAGGAAATCCCCATCCAAGATTAGATATGGCTTCTTCTACAGACACTATTAGCTTTTTATATCTATTATAAATAATTGGGGGCTGTTTCCATGACTGATCCATGGGCAAAACCTCTCTTATATGTGTATTTTTATCTTTTTATTCTATCATAAACGATTTTTATTGTAAAACTTTTTCTTACTTTTTCACTTTCCTTATCCACTTTTCCTTCCTAAAAAAACAGAGAGCAGCTCATGTTATACTGCTCCCTGTAAAAAGATTATTGTATTTGATTCGGTTAAGCACTTGGAATAAAAGTTCCATTACCATCCCATGTGCCTGGGCGTTTGGTAAATTCTGGATGGGAAGGACAATTTAAGAACATATTGGTAAAATTGGATGTATTTAAAATATCCCAGTCATTCAACGCTGATGTATCTGTAAGCTGACTAATTCCATTGAACATTGCTTTCATATTATTTACAGCACTAGTATCCCAGTTTATTAGAGCGTTCAAATCCGTTAAAGATGAGCATCCATCAAACATAGAACTCATATCGGTTACATTCCCAGTATCCCAATCTGCTAATGCTCCTATATTTATTGGTTTTAGGGTAACAATCATTTCGCTCCACAAAAAAGCAGCCCGGATTATTCCAGACTGCAATTTCCATCTTTTATACTTTTATCAAACATCCACCTCGTAAATATATTTATTTATTTCAAATCTAATGTTGTGGTAATAAAGCATCCAAAAATATTGTAATAAAGTTTGCCTTTTCATTATTCAAATCAGTCACTTCCTGCATATCTTTTATTTTGAAAACTCAGTACCTTAAATAAATCTTCATACTGTGAAATAACAAAATCGGCTTCATTTATATCAAATGTCAGTTCGGGCGTATTTATAATGTTGTGGCCTACAATCTTATTCCGATAAATCGCTTCGCCACATACTATATTTATCAACAGCAAAAACAATATCCCAAACTTTATGAATATCATCGTTGATAATCGCACTTATACTTGAAATTGCCATCTATATTTCTCCTTTGAATCTTAACCATTTCATATCTCCTCATAAAGAGAACTATTTATTCCCGATATTAGAACCAACTTGTTTTTTCGTCCCTAAATTCAGGTTGGGTGCTATGCTCATAAGGATTATAGTTATTCAAATTGCAGCCGAACTCTTTCAATGATTTTATTTTATTATCCGCTGTCCATTCCACCAACGAAATACCATCAAATTCCTCTATACGCCCATTGTTCATTTCATTTTTAAAATACCATTCCACAATCGTCTGGTTTTCTTTGTGGAAAAATTGTTTTATTTCCCAAACAACAACTTTACCACGAGTATTCCATTCCTGAAACCAGTGTTTTACGAGTTGACGATTAGCATATTGGGGTCCCCAGCTTTCAATATAAATTACATCTTCTGCAAAAATATTGTCAATACCTAAATCCTGTTTTGTAAGCCACATTTCAAACCATAAATGAATAATTTTTTCCCTTTCATTCACAATTCATTACCTCGCTAATTTCAAAGCAATCCTACATATCTTGCATAATCAGAATAGTTCCTAATATATATCCGCAGTCCCATTCCTTGAAAATTTCATTATCATAATGGAAACAGGGGTGTTTAAATACAATACCTGAACCAATTCCATTATCATAAGTTTTCAGATAATCTTCATCAGCAGAAGATAAGACCTTAACCGTATCTGGAAATGTTTTCCAAAATACTTCCTCATCTGTATATAAATCTTTTTGGTACTGAGGTAACGCTAAAATCTCGCCTTTCATAAGAAAATCAACGGATAACCGCTTAATTTTCAAAGAGGGCATTTCCCCATCTTCTGGTATACCATATACTGCCTCATCAATTTCAATTTTTAACAAATCAACACCAAGTGAATCAAAAAAATATTTTTGTTCTTTAGTAAGGCTGTCAATAAAATCTTGATTCAAAGCTTTATCTTTTGAATAATCATTTGACTCATAAAATAACTTCGTCGATTCTATATCAACATCTAATTGCCATGGCATAAATTCAAAAAGCATATTCGTCACTCCTAAATAACAATTCCAATTTATGAACCTAAAAAAGAGTATTTTTACTTGCTATTTCTATCACTCTTTTTGAGTAATACTCTGATAAAATGTCGCCAGTTGATTTAGTTTTTTATTTGATTTCTTATAGTCCATTCCTAACTCTCTATACATAACTGCCACAACCATAATGAATGACTTTATTGCTAAGTCTAATGCATACTCTTGTCCTTCATCCAAAGGACTGAGATCAATTGTTGCTAAGCAGTTACCAAGCCTGTTTGCATTTCCAAAATTACTGGCATGTAAAGAACAGCAGGCTCTCTTATATGCGAAGTATAAATTTATAACCATCGTTTTGTAATTTCCATCTGTATGTTCGATGACATATTCGCACATATCTGTAAAAGAGTAATGACCTGACCACCAATAATCTTTTAATTTGCTTACAGAAAATTGTTTCCGCAATTTCGCAAGCTCGTTCTCGTAGTCCTGCATTTTTTCTTTTTGTCCTGCGTACCTGCACATTGTTTTTAAATTTTTATATCTTTGCACATTATAATCAGCATAATATTTCTCTACCATTCTGTCTCTATCAACACCTTCACACTGTGCTTCAAATACAGAGATAATAATGAACTGTTCAAACAAATTACGGGCCAGGCCAAGGGCTCCATCCGGAAAACCATTTTTACATAATAAAATCAATTCACGGAGAGTCAAAAGACTTTTTCCCGTGCAGTTTAAAACAAGATTCATATACGATTCTTCCTGCTTATAATGGCCATGATTTATCTTATCCGATATCTCGTCTTCTATTAAATCTAAACACTCTTCTAATTCATCTATGCGGAATTTTAATATAATATCCTCTTGTGTCATCTGATCTCCTCATGATTTCATTCAATTCTATTAGCGTCAGACTCTAAATCAAAGTTTCTGTAATGCCACATACGCTTCCTGCAATGCTTCATGGAATTTTGATTCTTTTATTTCCGAAGTCAGACCAGGCTCATCAATATAAAATAAACAGGCTTCCGGTACTGTATCCATAAAGCACTTGTGAAACAGCGGATTTTCATAAGTATTTGCGTATTCCGTATAAAAGGGTTCTGCTTGATCGTAATATTCTTCTTTCGTGATTCTTCCGTCCAGATAGTCCTTCATTTGATCTAACAAAACCGCTCTAAACTCCATGTCGCTCATGCTCATTTATCCACTCCCATTTTATATGTTAAAAATTACGGATTCCTGACAGGATTATATCACAACTATAATCCCATGTTCAACTGATCCGACAAATCGAACACCTTAAAATCCCATACTACTATTCCCATTACTCCATCAGCTTTTTATAGATTTCTTCCACATCATAGTCTGGAGCAAACGATTTTGCCACATCCATGATTCTCTGCACCTTTCCCACATCATCTTCCTCCAGCTCATTTGCAATCGTGACTGCATCCTTGCCTTTTAATGCCTTTTTACACACCTTCCCGATCAGCCAGGTCAGCGATGCATACGCCAATCGTTCTTCCCTGACCTGTGCCCTGAAATCTTCCTCCGCCCATCTTAACTTTTCTTCCAAAGTAGCCATATTGTCTCTCTTTTACTCTTCTTCTGATTTTTTCATCGAACGATGAGCGTAAATATGAGGTGGTAGCAATGCAGGCTGACATAAACAGGTTCTGAGTATATTTCAGAATACTGAGTATAGAAAAGAAATGTCCGGAATAAAATAAAATTATATACGCAGGTGCCTTTTAGGTGGCTCGGAGAAGATCCGGGCTTTTTTATATTCGTTTTCAGGAGGTAATTTCACATGTTCAGGAACACAAAAGGAAACAGGCGTTTTCTGGATTTTTGGCTTTTTCTATTAAAAAAGAAATAAGCGACCGTTTGAAAATACTTTTCCCATTTTTCGTACCTGCTGCGGCACAATATGTTTTTGCTGCAGAAAAGAAAAAAACCACAGCCAGTCAGGGTTTACCGACTGTCCGTGGTCTTTTCCAATTTATTATGACATATGTGTTTTTGCTCTTTGTTTCCGTTATAATGGGAATTAACAAATCCCCCAAACGAACCTCAAACCTCATCAATGGCATGACCGATATCATTTCTCATATATTTATTCCCAAATTCCACCCACTCGGTTGCCTTGTAAGCATTGGCACGGGCCTCTTTGAGATCGCCTCCTGTGGCTGTGACGCCCAGCACCCGGCCGCCGTTTGTGACGATCTGGCCCTGATCGTTTAATTTTGTGCCTGCATGGAATACAAAATATCCGTCTGCATCCTTAAAACGCTCCAGGCCGGAAATAGGATAGCCCTTTTCATAGTGCTCCGGATATCCGTCCGATGCCAGGACTACGCATACGGCTGCATTGTCCTCAAATTCCAGTTCCACCTGATCCAGAGTGCCGTCAATGCAGGCTTCAAAAAGATCTGCCAGATCGTTTTTCATCCTTGGGAGCACCACCTGGGTCTCCGGATCACCGAAGCGGGCGTTGTACTCCAGCACCTTGGGGCCATCTTCAGTGAGCATCAGACCAAAGAAAATGATCCCCTTAAATTCTCTGCCCTCCGCTCTCATGGCATCCACCGTAGGCTGATAGATCTTTTCCCTGCAGAATGCATCTACCTCGGAGGTATAGAAGGGACTTGGGGAAAATGTGCCCATTCCGCCTGTATTTAATCCCTGATCCCCATCCTTTGCCCGCTTGTGATCCTGAGCAGAAGTCATGATTTTGATGGTCTTTCCATCCACAAAGGATAGGACGGAAACCTCCCGTCCGGTCATAAATTCCTCGATTACGATCTCGTCTCCGGCAGAGCCAAACTGCTTATCCAGCATCAGGGTGCGTACCCCTTCCTTTGCTTCTTCCAGATTACTGCAGATTAAAACGCCTTTTCCCAGAGCCAGGCCGTCTGCCTTTAATACGATGGGCATTCTGGCAGTTTCCAGGTATTTGATGGCCTCCTCCGGGTCTGTGAAGGTTTCGTAAGCCGCTGTGGGGATATTGTATTTTTTCATCAGATCCTTTGAAAATGCCTTGGAACCCTCCAGAATCGCTGCATTTGCTCTGGGGCCGAAGGCACGCAGTCCTGCCGCCTCAAAGGCATCTACGGCTCCTGCTGCCAGAGGATCATCCGGCGCTACTACGGTTAAGTCAATCCCATGCTCCTTTGCAAAGGCCACCTGCCGGTCAAATTCCATCACGCCGATATTGACGCATTCTGCAATCTCTGCGATTCCCGCATTTCCGGGAGCACAGTAAATTTTTTCTACTCTGGGGCTTTTTGAAAGCTTCCATGCAATGGCATGCTCTCTTCCGCCGCCTCCTATGATCAGAATCTTCATATCAACTCTTCCTCTCCTATACTTCCCCATGGGCGATCATCTGGATTGCTTTTGGAAGAATAATCCATTCTGCCTGCTCCATGACCCGTCTCTGCAGGATTTCAGGGGTATCTCCCTTTTCCACCTCTACTGCCTTCTGCAGAATGATCGGCCCCGTATCCATACCGCCGTCCACATAATGTACCGTTGCACCTGTGACCTTTACGCCTCTTCTCAGCGCTTCCTCATGAACCTTCAGTCCATAATAGCCTACACCGCAGAAGGATGGGATCAGGGACGGATGGATATTGATGATCCTTCCCTCATATTTTTTCACCATAGCCTCAGGAATTTTTACCAAAAAGCCCGCCAGCACGATAAGATCCAGCTTATATTTATCTACTTTTTCAAGAAAGGCCTTGTTAAAGGCTTCCCTGCTCTCAAACTCCTTCGGAGATATACATACAGCCTCAATTCCGTGCGTTCTGGCCCGCTCTAAGGCATAAGCGCCGGGATTGTTGCTGATCACTACACTGATTTCCGTGTCTGTGATCTTCCCGCTGTCAACGGCGTCCAGAATTGCCTGCAGATTAGTGCCTCCGCCGGATACCATTATCCCTGTTCTTAACATAAGGCCACTCCCTTTTCGCCCTCTTCAATGGAGCCGATCACATAAGGAGTATCTCCGGCCGCCCGGATGGCCTCCATAGCCTTCTCTGCATCTGCCGGGTCAACTGCCACGATCATACCGATTCCCATATTGAAGGTGTTGTACATCATTTCTTCCGCAATATTTCCCTTTTCCTGTAAAAGCTTAAAGATTGCCGGAACCTCATAGCTGTCCTTTTTAATCACTGCACGGACGCCGTCCTTTAACATACGGGGCACATTTTCATAAAAACCGCCTCCGGTAATGTGGCTGCAGGCCTTTACGGCCACTCCGGCCTTTTTAATACTCTTTAATGCTTTTACATAGATACGGGTAGGCGCCAAAAGGGCTTCTCCAAGAGTCTTTCCCAGGCAGTCATAATAGGTATTTAATCCTTCTGCGGTCATCTCCTGCTCAAATACCTTGCGCACCAGTGAAAAACCATTAGAATGTACGCCGGTGGATGCCATACCGATGAGCACGTCTCCTGCCTTTAAGCTCTCTCCTGTGATCATTTCCTTCCGGTCGCAGACACCGACTGCAAAGCCTGCCAGATCGTAATCATCCTCAGGCATCAGTCCCGGATGCTCTGCCGTCTCGCCTCCAATCAAGGCAGCCTCAGACTGTAAGCACCCTTCAGCCACTCCCTTTACGATGTCGGCAATCTTTTCAGGATAATTCTTTCCGCAGGCAATGTAATCCAGGAAAAATAAAGGCTCGCCTCCGGCGCAGGCAATATCGTTTACGCACATGGCCACCGCATCAATACCGATGGTGTTATGCTTATCCATGATGATCGCCAGCTTCACCTTGGTACCGCATCCGTCTGTACCGGATAAAAGCACTGGATCCTCCATGTCCTTAATCTTTGACAGGGAAAACGCCCCTGAAAATCCGCCCAGACCGCCTAATACCTCCGGCCGCATGGTTTTCTTTACGTGCTCTTTCATCAGCTCTACGGACTTGTAACCCGCCTCTATATCTACTCCGGCTTTCTTATAATCCATCATCATCTCATCCTCTCCTTTACATCTGTGCAAGGTATTCTTTATAACCCAGTTTTTCCAGCTTTTCCGCCTTTTTTACCACATCATTTTTAAGGCCCTCGGAATACAATTTAAGCTTTTCAAGAAGCCCTGAATCAGAAGCAGCAAGGATCTTTGCCGCAAGGATGCCTGCATTGGCTCCTCCGTTGATGGCTACAGTGGCAACGGGAATGCCGCTTGGCATCTGTACGATGGAATAAAGGGAATCTACGCCGCCCAGGTCTGAGGTCTTCATAGGAATACCGATCACGGGAAGGGGGAATACAGCTGCACACATACCCGGCAGATGGGCTGCCTTTCCAGCTCCTGCGATAATTACCTTAAAGCCCTTTTCCTCGGCGCTCTTTGCCCACTGAAAGAAGATATCCGGCTCTCTGTGGGCAGAGATAATCGTCATCTCATAATCAATTCCCAGCTGATCCAGGATCTCCGCTGCCTTTGCCATAACCGGCATATCTGAGTCGCTGCCCATTACAATTCCTACTTTTGCCATGTTTCAATCTCCTTTTCTAATAATAAATATTAGCTTTTCTAATAAGTATCTTTTTATATCTTAATGTTACTTATAATTATAATACTAAGAAACTCTGGCAACGTCAATACTATTCTTTTAAAAAAGAAGCTTAAAAAAGGGCGCATTACAGCGCCCGGTTTAATTCCTCTGTTCCAGGCAGCACAAACTGGCCGGCCTGAATCAGCAGAATTTCACTTCCGTCTGCCTTTACAGCCGTGATATCCCCCAGTTCATTATAAGGAATGGTAATATCTGTATGACAGCTGAAATAGGCTCTGGACATATCTTCTTTTCTTAAAAGGGAAATCTCATTGTCCCTGGCAATCACTTCTTTTCCGTCAGGATTGTACATGGGTGAATCCTCGGCAAAGCTGTAGCAGGTATCTCCCACTGCAAAGTGAGGCCCTGTCTTTTCTGCGATCAGGATAGGAAGCTTGCTGCCGATGTTGTATTTTTTTGCCATGGCATAAGCTGCGGTGTTGGTTCCAATAGCGAACTCGCCTAAGGGAAGCCAGCTGTGACCGTTTAAGATTACCTGCTTTACCAGTTCTTTTCCTGAATCGAAATTTCCGCAGGAAAACTCCGTCACCCTTCCATCCTCAAACTCCAGACGAAGATCCTTAAAGAGATACTCCCTCACATAGACCTCCTTCACATGAAGCAGGCCCTTTGTTCCCTCTAATACCGGAGAAGTAAAGACTTCCCCCAGAGGAATATTTACATCGGAAACACAGTTTTCAAAGTTTGTTTCCCTGGAAGGGTCATTTAAAGTGTGCAGATGAACAGTCAGATCGGTTTCATTACCCTCCCGTCCTGTGATCCGCACATACTCCGCCTGATCCAATGCATCAATAAGCGTCTGCTGGATTTTCTGGTAGGTATCGTAATCCAAAGTATTGATCCGGATAGTTTCCTTAAAAATCTCCTCAAAATCAGGCCCGATCTCCGGTCTTGGAAATGCGATGATGGTAAAACTGGTCTCATCTCCGGGCATATACTGGTTCACGATCTGCCTGGATGCAGTGGCATAGGAAAGAGTCAGCTCCTGCTGGTGATCATTTAAAGAAAACGCAGTCTTCTTATTTACTGGCTCAAATTCCTCTTCCCCAAAGGTTTCCACCACAGCCGGACCGGCACACATAGCTGCCAGGTCTTTATATTCCTCATAAGCGGTTTTTAAAATAGACAGCTTGCGCTCCTTAAAAGCATTTCCCATATACAGGGCGCTGTCATAGCGGTGGTCATAATCATACTGGCGGTTGGCAGACGTACCGTAATATCCCCTTTTGCCGTTTGAACGGCGGTTTAAGGACTCCACTGCGGCACGATAGCAGACCGTTTCCAGCCCCAGGCTGCGAAACTGCTCCACTGCACGGCGGATCATGCGCTCAAATCCCAGCTGGTATTCCACTACCACTGTCTTTTTCTTTGAAAGATCCCTGCCCATTACCTCAAAGCCGCGGCGGTAGCCTTCTGTATAGGTATGGGCCATTTTTTCAATGGTTTCCTCCGGCAGCGAAGCCATAAACGCTGCCAGCCTACGCTCTGAATCAGAAACATACTCTCCGTACTGATACAGATAGCGCAGATCTGTCAGGTCTGAATCCATAATGATATCTGCTGCAAAGCTTAAAGCAGGATCCAGCCCTTCTCTGATCCGCCATGGCAGATGCAGATCTACATAATCGCTCACATACCAGTACAGCGCATCCCGTACCGCCTGCTCCCTGGGAGTCTCATTTTCCTCCTCCCATGCCTGGGTAAAAAGGTTATAAACCTCTAAAAAGGTCTCGCACAAAATCGCAATATATTCCAGGCGCATTTCAAAGGCATACACAATGCAGCCCCTGAGTTCTGTATAAAGAAAGGATAAAAGAGGGCCAAATTCCTTCCCCAGACAGTCTGCCGCATAATCAGGATTGGCAAAGCTCTCCCCATAATTTTCAGGGAGAATATCCTCATAAAGGCGGTGATTCCAGTCTGAAAGCTCCTCTAAGGAAAGCTTCTCCCAGCTCTCCGGCAGTTCTTTCTCCCCAATTCCCCTGGCAGTTAAAAGCTCACGGATCATGCCTAAGAATCCGGCGGTCCGTTTAAAATAAAGGCCGTATGGCAGACGAGCATCCTCCTCCTTAATCGAACGGATACGATCCAGAGAAAGCTCCAGGCGTTCCCTTACGGCTTCATTTTCTTCCCGTAATAATATTCTGTAATCCATAGAAAACTCCTACTCTACCGTCCTGTAAATCCTATGATAAGAATCACAGCCCAGATAATAATAAGAATGCCCTCCAGGGCGATTCCGATCTTAGCCAGGATATAGTTGCAGTTATCCTCCGTAAATGAAAGGATACCATACCACAGGCCTGCCGCAGCAGCCACAATGCTGGAAAACCCGTAGGCTCCTGTATTTAATCCTCCCTGTCCGGCTCCCTTTAAGGAAAGATAAATGCTGAAAGTTCCCAGCCCTAGTGCCAGGATTCCCAGTCCCAGACAGAAGAAGCTCTGTCTTGCAAAGGGATTTCTCACATAGGATATTTTATTTCCCACCTGTCTCAACGCTTCCACCTCCTGTAATGGATGAGAACCCTCACATAATGAGCGATTCCATGAATATAAAAGCCAATACCGGCTCCCAGCGTATTCAGGAACATATCGTCCACATCAAAGCTTCCCACCCGCAGGATCAGCTGAAGGGTTTCTAACATCAGGCTCCATATAAAGCCGAACATCACTGTATTATACCACAGGCGGCTTCTTTTGCTGATAATGGGCAGAAAGAAACCAAAAGGGATAAAGGCTGCGATATTACCTACAATATTGATCATAAAAAGGCCGAAGCCGAGAACCTCATAATAACGGAAATAACGGCCGATTTCTTTAAAAAGCACCAGATTGTAGGCATATTCCCGATCCGTTTCCGTTCGTCCGAAGGATTCTGAAAAAAACATAAAGTAGGCCAGAAGGCAGAGATACAGTATAAACAGTACCCATCCTGCCTTCTGGCGCGGGGTGGTATGTCGGATCATCACAGCCCGCCTGTTAAAATTCAATCTCGGATTTGCGCTTTAAAAGCAGCGCACCGTTTACGATTGAAATAATTCCCACAGCCAGTCCTGTCACTGCAATGATGATACCCACAGCAATACAGCCGGCGCCGGTATTGCGCATGGTCTTATATACTCTTTCCATATTTTTACTGCCTTTCATGGTTTGTACAGCCAGGTTCCATTCTAAGCGAATGGTTACGCCTGCGCTCCATACTCTGCATAGTATGCGTCAATGGCTGCCTTTAATGTATCATTGATCACAATTTTTCCACCGCATTCCTTATTGTACAGGTATTCGGTCACATCTGCCATGGTAACAATGGCTGCTGTGGGGAAACCATAGAGATCCTTGATCTCGTCTAAAGCACTCTTTGTTCCCTTGCCACGTTCCATACGGTTTAAAGATACGATCAGACCCTTGATCTCCACATCGCCCTGAGCCTTTAAGATGGGGAAGGTCTCCTCGATAGACTTACCGGAGGTGGTTACATCCTCGATGATCATCACACGGTCTCCGTCCTTAATAGGACTTCCTAAAAGAATACCTGTATCGCCATGATCTTTTACCTCCTTACGGTTGGAGCAATAACGGATATCCTTTCCGTAAAGCTCACTGATCGCCATAGTGGTTGCCACGCTTAAGGGGATACCCTTATAAGCCGGTCCAAACAGCACGTCAAAATCCAGGCCAAAATTGTCATGGATGGCCTTTGCATAATATTCGCCCAGCTTACGCAGCTGTGTTCCTGTCACATATGCTCCTGCATTCATAAAAAACGGGGACTTACGTCCGCTCTTTAATGTAAAATCTCCAAACTTAAGTACATTGCTCTCTACCATAAATTCAATAAATTCCTGCTTATACTGTTCCATGTAATAAAACCTCCTTCATTTCTTCTACCTAATTTTACCATAGATTGCGGGCATTGTGAACTACCTATTGTCTGAAGCCAATGAACTTCCTGCTTCATAGACCTCGCTGCCTTACCCCACCGTCTAAAGCCAGTGGGATTGCGGCAGCCTCATTTCAACCTCCCAGCATAAATTTCTCTACGACCAGCCCCACCCCGTCCTCATTGTTTGAGGCAGTGATATAGTCCGCTGCATTGCGCACAGGAAGAACCGCATTTTCCATGGCCACTCCCAGACCGGCATACTGGATCATAGTCAGGTCATTATAGCCGTCTCCACAGGCGATCATCTCTTCCCGTTTCATGCCGATCCGCTCTAAAAGCCGCCCCAAAGACTGGGCCTTGTCAATTCCCTTTGGCATAACCTCCAGGAAAAATGGCTCTGAACGGTAGACACTGAAATCCCGGCCCATGGCAGCCTTTACCCGCGGCTCCACCGTTACCAGATAATCTCCGTCATCCAGCATCAGAAACTTTGGAACCGGAAAGGACACATAGCCTTTCATGTCTTCTACCTGGCGCAGAGGCAGGTGATTGATATTGGATTCCTTGACGGCATAGGGACATTCCTCATTGTTTGTGATGATCTCCTCCCCCTCATAGGTCAGGATATCCACTCCGTACTCCTCTGCCAGACCGATGATTTTCTCATTTGAATCCACGGGAAGCAGGGAGGAAAATACCACTTCCCCGGTGCCGCAGTTTGTGATCATACCGCCATTATAGGATAAAATATAGCTTCCGTACGCTGCAAGCTCAAGCTCCTCTGCCAGCGGCTTGATCCCTGCTGTGGGCCGCCCGGAAGCCAGAACCACGATCTTTCCCATTTTCTGGGCTTCCATAAGAGCCTGTTTCGTTCTGGGAGTAATGATTTTATCCCTGTTTGTGAGGGTTCCGTCCAGATCCAGGACGATCATTTTATATTCCATTTTATAAATTCTCCTGATTTTTCATTTAAACTGCCGGTTGAAACCGCTGTATCCGTTTTATTTTACCAGATAACCATCTATAAGAAAAGCCCGGATTCACCCTTGAGTTTCCGCTTTTTGCAGTGTGACCTGGGGTCTGGTGTGCAGGGCGACTTTGAAGGTCATTAGAAAACCTTAGAAGATTAAATTTTTTGTTAAAATCCATATCAAACCTGTTTGAGCGCAGCGAGTTTTTGATATGGCTTTTGTTTTTAGAAAAATTTCAGACTCTTAGGCTTTCTTATGACCGGAAACCGGAGCCCTGCACACCAGACCCCAGGGTGCGGTGCAAAATGCGGAAACTCAAACGGATTCACCCTAATGCAAAACATGCAATACAATAACAGTATAAAACCATATCCAAGGAGATTCCATTATGTATGCAACTCATACCCGAAAACTCTGGCCTCTTCTCACAGCCGGAATCCTTGCTGCGCTGTCCCTCTCTGGCTGCCAGTCCTCCCTCTCCCCAGACGGACAGACTGCCGTCACCCTCAGCGAAGTAGCCCACTCCATCTTCTACGCCCCCCAGTACGCTGCCATTGAACTGGGCTATTTTGAAGAGGAGGGCATTGATCTGACTCTTGTAAATGCCGGAGGCGCTGACAAGGTGATGACCTCCTTAATCTCCGGAGACGCCCAGATCGGTTTTATGGGTTCAGAAGCCAGCATCTATGTTTATCAGGAAGGTTCGGATGATCCTGCCGTCAACTTTGCCCAGCTGACCCAGAGAGCCGGGAATTTTCTGGTAGGAAGGCAGGCGGAGGAAGATTTTAACTGGCAGGATCTGAGGGGTAAAACGGTGCTGGGAGGAAGAGCCGGCGGTATGCCCCAGATGGTATTTGAATATATCTTAAAAAAGAACGGTCTTGATCCTGTTAATGACCTCACCATCGACCAGAGCATCAGCTTTGGCCTCACCGCGGCGGCATTTACCAGCAGTGCTGCGGATTATACCATCGAATTCGAACCTTTCGCCACAACCCTTGAAATGGAGGGAAGCGGTGCGGTGGTGGCGTCTCTCGGAACAGAATCCGGCTATGTACCCTATACGGCCTACAGCGCCAGAAAAAGCTATCTGAAGCAGCACCCGGAGGTAATCCAAAGCTTTACCAATGCCATCCAGAAAGGTCTGGACTATGTAAACAGCCATTCCTCTGAAGAAATTGCCAAGGTCATTTCCCCGCATTTTAAGGAAACGCCGGTGGATAAGCTGGCCCTGATTGTAGATCGCTACAAATCCCAGGATACCTGGAAGGAGGATACGGTCTTTGAAGAAAACAGCTTTACGCTGTTAAAACGTATTTTGGAGGAAGCAGGGGAATTAAAGGCAGAAGTCCCCTATAACGAACTTGTGACAATGGATTTCTCCAAAAAAGCAGCAAAAAATTCTCAATAACACCCTTGACAAATACTCTCTATTCATATATAATTCCCCTAATTACCACTGTATCACATTACTACGCTAAAGTTTTAGCATCATCCTTATGCTAAAGCCTTACAAAACCGCTAAAAGGGAGGATTATTATGAAAAAAACAGTTCAGATGTTAATCGTTCTGGCCTCTGCAGCCGCTCTGACTGCCATAAGCGGCTGCTCTGCCATAGGTTCTGCCCCCACTCTGCCATCAGAAACAATCCCTGATACCATATCCGCTTCCTCTGAAGCTGCCAAAGCCGCCTCTGAAGAAACCACCGGCAGCAATGGAGGAAGCCGCCTGAACGATATCCTGACCCGCGGATATATTGAGGTAGCCATGGAGCCTTATTTTGCTCCCAATGAATTTATCGATCCTTCCAGACAAGGAGAGGAACAGTACGTTGGAGCCGACGTTGAGCTAGCCCGTTATATTGCCGACAAGCTGGGGGTAGAGTGCCGGATCGTTCCTCTGGAATTCTCCGCAGTCTTAACCGGCGTTACCGAAGGCAAATACGATCTGGCGATTTCAGCTCTTGCCTATACCCCGGCCCGCGCAGAGGCTATGGAAATGTCAAAAGGCTACCGTTTTGATGAGGATAACGCCAACAATTTTGGTCTGATGATTCGCAGCGGAGATCTGGACACGATCAAAAGCGCTGATGACCTGACCGATAAAATCGTAGTCTGCCAGAGCGGCTCCCTGCAGGAGCTCTTTGCTACAGAGCAGATTCCGGCCTGCAGGGAGCTGAAACGGGTATCTGCTACCACCGACGGTTTTTTAATGGTTCAGGAAGGAAAAGCAGATGCGGTTGTGACTGAAAAAAAGACAGCAGAGCTTTTTATCGCAGCCAACGCGGAAAGCAGTATGGTCATTGTTCCCGATTTTTCCTTCGTCGTTGACGAGAGCACTTCCGGAACGCGGATCGGAATCCCCAAAGGCGAAACAGCTCTTTTAAACAAGATCAATGAGATCATTGATGAGGTCACAGCCTCAGGCATATATGACGAATGGTATGAGAAATACACAGAATATGCAAAAACTCTGGGATTATGACATCCTGCTCCCTGCAGGGATACACATAATAAAGAAAATGAAAGAAAGGTGACTTCCGATATGTGGGCAACGATCATCAAAATGTGGAATCGATACAGCTATGTATACATACAGGGACTGACGGGAACCTTGTGTCTGGCCGCCATCACCGTACTGTGCGGCACCGTACTGGGCACCCTCCTGGCCATCATGCGGCGTTCCCGCATCAAACCCTTCCAGTGGTTCGTACAGTTTTATGTCTGGGTTCTCAGGGGAACACCAATCCTTCTGCAGCTCTATTTTTTCTGGATCTTCCTTCCCAGAGCCACCGGGATTAAAATTCCTGACTCCACCTGCATCATCATCGCCCTGATCGTCAATGCCAGCTCTTACGTATCGGAAATCATCCGGGCCGGCATCCAGGCCGTAGATATCGGACAGACGGAGGCAGCCCGCAGCCTGGGGATGACCGCCCGGAATACCATGACTAAAATTATCCTTCCTCAGGCAGTTAAAAATATCCTTCCTGCCCTTGGAAATGAATTTATCACCATGATTAAACAGGCTTCCCTGGCGTCTGTCTTCTTTATCAATGAACTGACCACCTCATACAAAACCGTAGCCTCCGCTACCTTCCGGCAGGTGGAATCCATTATCATTGCCGGCATCATCTATCTGCTGGTGACCACAATACTCGGCCGGATTATGGCTTATGCTGAATGGAGGATGAAACAAAATGAACGCTGAAAACAAAATCTGTGCCGAAGCCCGGCCCATCATCCAGGTAAACAATCTGACAAAATCCTTTGGAAAGCTGGAAGTCCTGAAAGGGATTTCTGAAACTATTTACGAAGGCGAAGTAGTCTCTATCATTGGTCCCAGCGGCGGCGGAAAAAGCACCTTTCTCCGCTGCCTGAATCTGCTGGAAACCCCGGACTCCGGCACCATCCTGTTCCGAAACTCCAATATCACGGATCGTTCTGTCAACGTAGACCAATATCGTCAGCATCTGGGCATGGTCTTCCAGCATTTTAACATTTTCCCCCATCTGAAGGTAATAGACAATGTCACCCTCGCCCCGGTGCTGGAAAAAAAGATTCCAAAGGCGCAGGCAAAAGCCGCCGCTCTCCGTCTGCTGGAACGGGTCGGTCTCTCGGACAAAAAAGACGAATATCCCAACCGGCTCTCCGGGGGCCAGAAACAGCGGCTGGCCATCGTCCGTGCTCTGGCGATGGAGCCGGAGATCATGCTCTTTGACGAACCCACCTCCGCCCTGGATCCGGAAATGGTAAAAGAGGTGCTGAACGTAATCCGGGATCTTGCCAGCTCCGGCATGACCATCCTCATCGTCACTCATGAAATGGGCTTTGCACGGGAGGTCAGCGACCGCATCTTCTTCATTGCAGACGGCATTGTTCAGGAAAAGGGAAGTCCGGAGGAACTGTTCCTGGATCCGCAAAACCCCAGAACCAGAGAATTTCTGGGAAAAATATTATAAGTATATGGAAGGAGTACCTATGAAAACCTTGGAGTTTATCGAAAAGATTATCGAAGAAAAATCAACCCGTATCATCGAGGCCAACGATCAAATCTGGGAATTTGCCGAACTGGCATATCATGAATATCAGTCTGCCGGGCTGCTCTGCCAATTTCTGAAGGATGAAGGTTTTACGGTAGAAACCGGTCTGGCCGGTATCCCCACCTGTTTTCAGGGAACTTATTCCTATGGATGCGGAAAACCGGTCGTTGGTATTCTGGGAGAATATGACGCCCTTTCCGGTTTAAACCAGGCGGCTGCCTGCCCGTCCAGACAACCTATCATCCAGGGAGCACCTGGCCACGGATGTGGACACAGTGCCCTGGGTGCCGGAGCTCTGGCAGCCGCCATTGCCGTCAAGGAATATCTGAAAACCTTCAAAAAAGGCGGCACAGTCATCTATTTTGGCTGTCCGGCAGAGGAGGGGGCCGGTTCCAAACAGTTCATGGCCAGAGCCGGGCTGTTCGATCAGGTGGATTTTGTTTATACCTGGCACCCGGACTCCATCAATCAGGTGGACAACTCCCACAATAACGCGATTATGGGAGCCAATTTCCACTTTAAAGGCCTTACTTCCCACGCCGGCTCTGCCCCCTATCTGGGCCGAAGCGCCCTGGACGCCGCAGAGCTGATGAGCGTAGGCTGCAATTATCTGCGGGAACACATGATTCCGGAAGCCCGGATCCATTATGCCTACATTGACGCCGGCGGCACTGCCCCCAATGTGGTACAGGACCGCTCCACCGTCCGGTATGAAGTGCGTTCCCCTTATGTCCGCCAGCTGACAGAGCTGTTCAACCGTGTCGTGGATGTGGCAAAGGGTGCCGCCCTTATGACCGGCACTTCCATGAATTATGATCTGTCTATGGCCTTTACGGAATACCTCCCCAACAAAGCCCTTGCCCAGATCGCAGACGCCTGTATGCAGGAGGTAGGCGCACCAAAATGGACCGAGGAGGACTACCGGCTGGCCAGACAGTTTTTGGATTCTTATGATGATACTGCCCGGAAAATGATCCGTGACGAAATCATTCAGATCTATGGAGAAGACCGGCTTGAGGAAATTCTGTCCAAACCTTTAGACAGTGAGATCCATCCTTTCGATCCCAACCATATCATCCAGACTGCAGGCTCTACCGACGTAGGCGATGTGGGCTATGCAGTTCCTACTCTAAATCTGCGGGTTGCCGCCTGCTGTGTGGGCAATGTGGGGCACACCTGGCAGATGACGGCCCAAACCTGCAGCCCCATTGCCCATAAAGGACTCCTGACGGCCGGAAAGATGATTGCCCTGTCTGCGATCCGCACCATGGAGCGCCCTGACATCATTGACGCCGCCAAGACAGAGACTCTTAAAAGAAACAGCGGTCATTATACCTGTCCCCTTCCCGATCACGTGCTTCCTCCATTAGAGACATATTAAAAGTCAAAAGCTTTCTCAAGCCTCCATATTTTTATCATCCATTTCAGATAATCTCCATACTGCGCCTCCCGCACCGCCTCTGCGGTCACTACATCCATCTCTCCGATCTTCTCTCCGTTTAACAGATATTCCAGCACCCCAGCCTTCTGGCCCGGCTCCACCGGAGCCGGAAGGGACTCGGAGAGAACAAGCTTCTTTTCCACAGATGAAAGATCTTCTCCCTTAAGGCTGAGATATCTGAATGTACCGTTCAAAACCAACTCTGCCCCGCTTTTAATTCCTCCTTCTACCGAAATTTCCGGAAGTGTGATCCCCTCTTTATCCTCATAAAGCTTACAGTTTGCATAGCCATAGTTTAGCAGCGTCTGTGCGTCTGCAAAACGTGCTTTGAAATCAGGAGCAGCCATGATCGTAGCGATCAGGCGCACCCCATCCTTCTCTGCCGTGGCTGACAGACAGTATTTTGCCAGAGAGGTGGAGCCTGTCTTTAAGCCGGTAACCTTAAAATTCGTTGCCATCCGCAAAAGTTTATTTGTGTTGGAAAGACCAAATTCCTTTGTCCCCTGTTTTGTCACATGAGTAATATTTTCCATCCAGATTGTTGAATAATTGTGGATCTGAGGATACTGATCGATCAGCTCCCGGCTCATAAGAGCAATATCTCTGGCAGTTGTCACATGGGAGGGATCCTCTGTAAGACCGCAGCAGTCCACAAAATGGGTTTTCGTCATCCCCAGACCTTCGGCACGTTCATTCATCTGCTGTACAAAGGCCTCCTCTGTACCGGAAATATACTCCGCCATGGCTACAGAAGCATCATTTCCTGATGCGATCACGATGCATTTAATCAGTGTTTCCACCGTCTGCGTTTCCCCTTCCTCCAAAAATACCTGGGAACCGCCCATGGACTTGGCATGAGCGCTGGTAACTACCTCATCGGAAAGGTGGATCTTCCCTTCTGCCAGGGCATCAAAAATCAGGATCAGCGTCATGACCTTTGTAACGCTGGCAGGACTTCTTTTATCATCCGCCCCTTTTTCATATATGATCTGCCCCGTAGATGCCTCCATGAGAACGGCTGAAGGCGCTGATATCTGGATTGCCGTCTGAGAAGCTGCCGCATCTCCCGCTTCTGCCTGTATCTGCGCAGTTTCTCTGCTTACCGCTCTGGCCGGCACCCCGGCCGGAAGCGCAAGCTCCGGTTCAGAAGCCAATGCTGCCGTCACCTGCCCTGCCGTCATAAGAAGCGCAAGCAAAAAGCCTGCTGCTTTTGTCCGTTTCATACACGATTCCTCCAAACATTGCTGCTCTCTGCCTAATATATGAAACCGGACAAACGCTTTATGTCGCATCAAAAAAGACAAAACCCCCGGCTGCGGCTTCTGCCGCTACCAGAGGTTATTTTATACTATGTGTTCCTATACTTCCTTTAAAGCCTGTCTTAAGGCCTCTGCCATCTCCTCATACTCAGCGTCTGTGAGAATGGTTCTTCCGCTGTTCATCTCAAAGGTACCGCCCCACTCTTCTCCGCCCTTATATTTGGGAACGATATGGAAATGAAGGTGGCAGCCTGTGTCGCCGTATGCGCCGTAGTTTACCTTATCGGGATGAAATACCTTGTGTACGGCTCTTGCCACCTGAGCCACCTCTGCAAAGAAATCATTTCTCTCTTTATCTGTTAAGTCGATCAGCTCGCTGACATGCTTTTTGTGAGCCAGGATCACTCTTCCCTTTTTACTCTGCTCCTTAAATACATAAAGAAAGCCTGTCTTCATCTCGCAGACCGGATAGGCAAATTTTGCTACCAGCTCTCCCTGCATACAGTATGCGCAATTTGGATCTTTTACCATTTCTGCCATAATTTTATCTCCTTTTCATAGCCGGCTCTGCTGTGTCAAAAAGCAGCCGCCGCTTTTGGGTAATTTCTATTTTAAACATACCACGGCTTCCATCAAATTTCAATCACTTTCATTTCCTGAATTTTATGTTATAATTAAATTGATACAATTTTACTTTCATTCAAACAGGAGATTTACAACTTATGAGCCGAAATGATTTCAGACGCCGGCAGGCCCAAAGACAGCGAAGAAAGCTTGTCCGGCATCTTCCTATTATACTTGCACTGTTTCTGGCGTTTTCAGCCCTGGCAGCAGGCGTTTTTGCACTGACCCGCTTTGTCTTAAACAGACAGCCCATATCATCTGCTTCCGCCTCCTCCAGTACAGCCAAAACAACCTCCGAAGATCCGGCACAGCCTATCTCTTCCCCGGCCTCTGGCACACTTGCTCAGGCCGCATATATCGCTGCGGGCTATGACTACGACCGTGCCATTGCTCTCATTAAAGAAGACTCCTCTCTGGCAGAAGACCCCGCTGCCCTGGAAGCGATCACATCTTATGAGGAAGCAAAGGCTTCTCTCTTACCAGCTGATGTGCAGAACGTTCCCCATGTATTTTTCCATTCTCTTATCATGGACACTGCCAAAGCCTTTGACGGCGACAGCCGGACTCCCGGCTACAATTCCGTCATGACTACAAAGGATGAATTTTTAAAGATGCTGGATGCTTTCTATGAGGACGGTTATGTTCTGGTACGCATCCGGGATATTGCCTCTGAGACTACAGATGAAAATGGAAATACCGTTTTCTCCTGGGGAGAAATCCTGCTTCCTGAGGGCAAAAAACCTCTGGTCATGTCCCAGGATGACGTATGCTATTATCCTTATATGGAAAAGGACGGCTTTGCACGCCGGATCGTCATCGGAGAGGACGGAAAACCCACTGCTGAAATGGTCATGGAAGACGGCTCCATTTCCACCGGCCCTTATGACCTAATCCCGATTTTAGAAGATTTCATCGAAGAACACCCCGATTTTTCCTATAAAGGTGCCAGAGCGATCATCGCCTTTACGGGCTATGAAGGAATTTTAGGCTACCGCACTGCTGCTTCCTACAGTGACAGTCCGAACTATGAACAGGATAGAGAGCAGGCTGCAAAGGTAGCCCAGTGTTTAAAAGACAATGGCTGGGAGCTTGCAAGCCACAGCTGGGGCCATCTGTGGATGGGCGTTTCCTCCGTACCCGGAGAAACCTTCAAGATCAGCGACGAGCGCTTCTATACAGATACGGACAAGTGGGAAGCAGAGGTAGAATCTCTTATCGGGCCAACCGATATCTACATCTATCCCAACGGCAATGATGTGGCAGACTGGCGGCCCTATACAGAGGATAATTACCGTTTTAAATATCTCCATTCCAAGGGCTTCCGGTATTTCTGCAATGTGGACGCAAGCAAGCCCGCCTGGATCCAAAAGGGAAGCGACCATCTGCGGATGGCCAGACGGAATCTGGACGGCTACCGTCTTTACGAGGATATGATCCAGACGGATCCATCCAAAAAACGGCTGTCCGATCTCTTTGACGCTTCTCAGATCTTTGATGCCTCACGGCCCACTCCCGTGACTTGGAGCTATACACAGAATGAAGCGGCCGCAGATGCCTCTGCCCCGGCAGCACCGGAAACAGTTCCATCCGAAAGCGCTGCTTCCCAGTAAACCAGATCTGAACCATCCTGTCTCCTTTCGCGTATACTACATCAAAGACGTACTTAGGTGAAAGGAGATTTTACAAAATGACACCCAAACTGGATGTAAACGGAGTCAGCTTTTCCTACCATACGCTGGAAGGAGAAACGCTGGCTCTTTCTGATATATCATTTTCCCTGTCTCCCGGTGAATTTGCAGCCGTGGTCGGCCCGTCCGGCTGCGGAAAATCCACCCTTCTTTCTCTTCTCTGCGGTTTGTCCAAACCTGATACGGGGCAGATCCTCTTAGACGGCCATCCGCTGCGCCAATCGCCGTCTGATACCGGCTATATGCTCCAAAAGGATCATCTTTTTCCGTGGAGGGATATTTTATCCAATGTATCTCTGGGACTGGAAATCCAGAACCGCCTTACCCCAAAGACAACTGCCCGCTTAAAGGAAATGCTCTCAGCCTACGGCCTTGAAGGCTTTGAACACGCCCGGCCCTCTGAGCTTTCCGGAGGAATGCGCCAGCGGGCCGCTCTGATCCGTACTCTGGCGCTGGAACCGGATCTTCTTCTTTTAGATGAGCCATTTTCTGCTCTGGATTACCAGACACGGCTTTCTGTATGTGACGATATCAGTTCTATCTTACGGAGCACTAAAAAAACAGCCGTTCTTGTGACCCACGATCTTTCAGAAGCCATCAGCATCGCAGACCGGATCATCATACTCACACCCCGGCCCGGACGGATCAAAAAAATCCTTCCCATCCATTTCCCGGCTGACTGTGCAACACCTTTAAAAAGACGTAACTGTCCTGAATTTTCCGGATATTTCAACGCTGTATGGAAGGAGCTGAAAACAGATGAATAATCCCTTACTCTCCCCCTCGTTAGCCCAGCAGGAATACCTGGCCGACCAGCTGCGCCGACGGAGTATGATCCGTATCTGGCGCATCCTTCTTCTGATTCTGATTCTGTCTTTATGGGAGCTGTCAGCCGGCTTAGGTCTCATCGACCGGTTTATTTTCAGCAGTCCAAGCCTGATCTTCAAATGCCTGATTTCTATGACTGCCGACAGAACCATCTTTCTCCACACAGGCGTTACCCTCATGGAGACGCTTATAAGCTTTGCTGTCTGTACCGCAGCCGGTCTGGTCTGTGCCCTTCTTCTCTGGGCCAGTCCCTCTGCTGCCAGCGTTTTAGAGCCATTCTTAGTTCTTTTAAACAGTCTGCCCAAATCCGCTTTGGCTCCGCTTTTAATCGTATGGCTGGGAAATAATACCACCACCATTGTCACAGCGGCCGTTTCCGTGGCTCTCTTTGGCTCGATCCTTACTCTGTACAATGGTTTCTGTCAGACCGATGAAGACAAAATACGCCTGATCCGTTCCCTTGGAGGAACCAGAACAGACGTACTCTTTAAGGTTCTTCTGCCAGGCTCCCTCCCCATGGTGATCAATAACATGAAGGTCAATATCGGCCTGTGCCTGGTCGGCGTCATCATTGGTGAATTTCTCTCCGCACGGGCAGGACTGGGATATCTGATCACCTACTCCGCCCAGACCTTTACCATGACGGTGCTTATGACCTCCATCATGATTCTGTGCCTGCTGTCCTGGCTTTTATATCAGGCCATTGCCTGTGTGGAAAAGAAGCTGACACGATAAAATGCAAAATGCAAAAACTCAAAAACCGGTCTGCTTGCACTCCCATTTCTCCTATGATATGATGAAACCATCTGATTAAAGCAGAGCATTTCCGCCGATAAAGCCCGCAAAAAGGAGAAATCAATGGACCTGATCAACCAGTTTATTGACAACTACAAAAAGAAATTTAACTACTATGAATCTGTAGGCCGTCTTGCAGCCGGTCAGCTGGAGGCTGTGCTGCGCTCCTCCGGTATCCGGGCCATGGTTACCTACCGGGCCAAAAATCCGGGACGCTTAAAAAGCAAGGTTCTCCGCCGCAATGTCAAGCGCCCGGTTCCTTACCGGAATATAAAGGAAATCTATGAGGACATCGCCGATCTCTGCGGTGTCCGGGTTTCCCTCTATTTCCCCGGAGACCGCCTTCAGGCAGACCAGCTGATCCGGGATCAGTTCCACATTCTGGAAAGCAAGCAGTTCCCGGAGCAGTCAAAGCCTCCTACTTATCATAAGCGTTTTTCCGGCTACTGGGCCAACCACTACCGTGTCTATCTGAGAGAAGAATTGGTACAACCCTCAGAAAAACGCTACTGCCGGGCCAGAATCGAAATTCAGGTAGCGTCCGTCCTGATGCACGCCTGGTCTGAGGTAGAACATGACTTAATCTACAAACCCCTTCAGGGTACGCTTTCCAAAGAAGAGCTTGCCATCCTAGACGAGTTAAACGGTCTTGTCCTTGCAGGAGAAATCGCCCTGGAGCGCCTGCAGGCTGCAGGAAATGAACGGATCCGCAGCAAAAATGCTGTTTTTAACAACCAGTACGAGCTGGCTTCCTATCTTTACAATTACCTCAGCAGCAATTTCCGCCCGGAGGATATCGAACTGCGGATGGGAAATATTGAGCTGCTCTTCCGGCTTTTGTCCAGCCTGAAGCTGCTGGACGTAAAGTACATGGGCCCTATTTTAAAGGCAGTTAAATTTGAAAAGGACAAACGGAACATTTCCCAGCAGATTATTGACCAGATCATCAGCGGAAATGAAAAGCGGTATCTGGCCTACCAGTCCTTAAAGGCAGCCGGCTCTAAAGAGGATGAGGAACGTCTGAAAGCCATCAGCGCCTTTTTCAGTCAATGGGTTCCCCTGGAAGCGCTTTTAAACCGCACCACCAAGCGCAGCTCCCGTTCCTTAAGCGTCTTTAATATCAACGCCCTGAAACGGACCGGGCTTTTTGACAAAGACAGCCTGAATCAGATTGCATTTCTTAGAAAAATGCGCAATACCCTGATCCATGATATTGAGGTTCCGGAAATCTCCTGCATACGGGAGCTGGCCGAACAGGCCCGGGCTCTGAATGAAACTCTTTTAAAACTCCTTGAGCCGGAAAAGGACGAGGCAGACTAAAGGTTATTATCCCAAAAGCTCCCGGATCATTTTTCCGTCAAATACCACCTTTTCAAGATGATCCACCTCGATCTGATACAGGGCATTGGCAGCGATATGCTCCGCAGCCTGCTCCAGATCACGGATTCCGCTCGTATCTGAATAAAGCTCCACTACGGTATCAAGAGCCTCTTCGGTCAGGATACACTCCTCTTTGCGCAGGCTCATGCGGCGCAGGATCTTTGGCAGAGCAAATTTTGAGAAAATGATCTTTTTTTCTTCCAATGTATAGTCCGGAATATCGATCACCGCAAAACGGGACATTAATGGTGCGCTGATCTGCTCCTTATTGTTAGCTGTGGCAATGGGATATACGCCTGAGGTAGGCACCATACATTCTATGTAGTTATCCGTAAAGCCCAGATTGTCAAGCAGGGTTAAAAGCACATCTGCCGGATTTCCATTTCCTTTTCCGGAAGCCGCTTTGTCCAGTTCATTGATGATAAATACAAGATTGGACTCTCCTGCCATGGAAAATGCCTCCATGATAATTCCCGGCTTTGCGTTGGCATAGACTCTGGAGCTTCCTGTCAGCTGCTCCGGGTCATTGATGGAGCTCATATCCAGAGTTGTCCACGGCAGCTTTAAGATTCTTGCCACCGCATAAGCGATCTGGGATTTTCCCGTACCCGCAGGCCCCACCAGCAAAAGGCCGTATGCGGGCAGCGTGTGAGTTCGGTTGATCTGGATAATGGTTTCTATAATCCTCTGCTTTACCCGCTCCATGCCGTAAAGCTCTTCATCTAAAATCCGTCTTGCCTCTACCGGATCAATGGCTTCAAAATAATCATGCTTCCACCGCACGTTCATCATAATAGACAGCGCTCTCTGAGCATGGCGGCGCTCCTCCGGGGATACCTCATGTGACTTTGCCACTGCCAGGTTTCTTCTTGCCCAGAGACGGATGTGATCCGGAAGGGTCTTTCCTGCACAGGTCATAAAATCCGTAATGCTCTGGAGACTGGTAAGCTTCATATCATCTCCTTCTTCAGTTTCCTCTTCCTCCTCTGTCTCAGAAGGCGCACTGCTGGCAAACAGACGCTCAATCATAAACTGCAAAAAGCCGTCCTCTGCTGAAAGCTTGGTTCCTCCCCCAAAGGCTGTTTCACGGATGCGGTAAACGGAATAGCCTTCCTCCCTGTTCTCTCCGGACAGACGCACATTGATATGGTTTTCCCCCAGCCACCGGATCAGGCTTACAAACCGGGCGTCTATTTTTAAAATATTTCCACTGACCGTTTCGCCTCCATCCTTAAACTCAAAAGCAGTTCCCCTTACAGGATTGGTAAAGAGACCGCAGGTGTGATGCTCCCACTGCTGTCCTTTTGTGTCTAATACCAGAATCGGCTGCTCCGGCGCTGCCTGAGGAGCATCCGAATAAAAAATACTGTATGTACACTCTGCTCCCTTTGTATCTTCCGTTTCCGGCGTATGGTTAAAATCAAACACTGGCATAATCAAATTCCCCTTTTTGTACAAAGATCTACGGCCAGGAATCTTTTCCAAAACCGTGCCTTTTTAGTGTAACATGAAATCGCTCCGCCAACAACCGGCGGAGCGATTTTCTTTATACATCCTTTATGCATGTTTCATTTTTTCTATTTTCCAACCGTCTTCCAGATTTCTTTCCTCAGGCTCATACGAAGACTCCCGAGGCGGCATAAGTCCTTCGAAGAAATGATCCAGCCTGTCAAACAGACGGCCGCCTATTTTATACAGTACAGCCAAAGCACCCAGCAGAATAATTTCTTTCATCCTCTTCACATCCCCTTACTTCTGCTTTTTTATTTCATTATACCCTGTGCTGTATAAAAGCGGCATAAGTATCCATAATGCCTGTATTAAGGTTGTATAAATATCCCTTTTTCTTCTATATCGTTTGACATAAAGCAAACTTTACCATTATAATGAAATGCAGTACAAAAGAAAGGGTTAAAAAGGATAATCATGATCGAATTTATTACTTCCGTAAACACAGCTGTAAACAGCTTTATCTGGGGAGTACCGGCCATGATCTGCATCATCGGAGTAGGACTTTTCTTAAGCCTTCGCACCCGTTTTATCCAGATCCGCCGCTTTCCCTATGCCATCCGCACCACTCTGGGCCGCATGTTCAGCAAAAAAGATGCCTCCGAAGGCGCCATTACCCCCTTCCAGGCAGTCTGTACTGCCCTTGCGGCTACTGTGGGTACGGGAAATATCGCCGGTGTAGCCGGAGCTATTGCCATCGGCGGTCCGGGCGCTGTATTCTGGATGTGGATTTCCGCATTTTTAGGAATGTGCACCAAATTTTCCGAGGTTACTCTGGCGGTTCATTTCCGGGAAACTAATCCGGACGGCGATCTGGCCGGAGGTCCCATGTACTATATCAAAAATGGGCTTGGGAAAAAATGGATGTGGCTCGCCTATCTTTTTTCCATTTTCGGTATCCTTACTGTATTCGGAACCGGAAATGCCACTCAGGTCAACACCATCACAACGGCTGTCCGGTCTGCCCTCACAGGCTACGGCATCCTGCCTGACTCTGCTGTCGGTACCTTTAATCTGGCTATGGGCATCCTTCTGGCTTCCTCTGTCGCTCTGGTGCTCCTTGGCGGCATCAAGCGCATCGGAAGTGTAGCGGAAAAGCTGGTTCCTTTCATGGCTCTGCTCTACATTCTTCTGTCTTTTGGCGTGGTATTTTTCCATCTGGAAAATGTTCCCGGCGTATTTTCCTCAATCATCCAGGGAGCATTCTCTCCTTCTGCTGTCACCGGCGGAGTGGTAGGAAGCTTCTTTACCAGTATGAAGCGCGGCGTTTCCAGAGGCATCTTCTCCAATGAGGCCGGACTTGGTACAGGCTCTATTGCCCACGCCTGTGCGGATACAGATAATCCTGTCCATCAGGGTATGTTTGGTATTTTTGAGGTATTTGCAGATACCATTGTGATCTGTACCCTTACTGCTCTGGTAATTCTCTGCAGCGGTATTCCCATAACCTATGGACAGGATGCCGGAGCAGAGCTTACGATCCTGGGCTTTACCTCTACCTACGGAAACTGGGTGTCCATTTTTACCGCGATCGCCATGTGCTGCTTTGCCTTCTCCACCATTTTAGGCTGGGGGCTTTACGGCGCAAGATGTGTGGAATTTCTCCTTTCCGCAGCCTTTATAAAGCCCTTTATGGTAATCTACGCTCTGGTATCCATTCCCGGAGCTACTATGGATCTGGGGCTTTTGTGGAGCATTGCCGATACCTTTAACGGCCTTATGTCCATTCCCAACCTGATTGCTGTCTTCCTGCTGTCCGGAACGGTAATTCGGCTGACGCGGGAGTATTTCTCAAAGAATGCATAAACCGTACAGCAACCCATCCGCCAAAAAACATAAAAACGGCAGTACCGTAAGACTTCCTTTCAAGTCCGTCCGGCACTGCCGTTTTTATTTTCATCCTACTGCCCGTTATTTAAAACCTCCACAGCCTTTTTAAGCTGATTGTCATCCTCCGGGCGGATCACTGCCTGCGTTCTTAAGGATTCATCCAAAGGAACCTCCACATCCGGCACAATTCCTTTTTCATGAAGGTCAAAACCGCTCGGCGTATAATAGTGGGCGGTCGTAAGCTTAATGGCAGAACCATCTCCCAGAGGAATGAGATTCTGAACAATTCCCTTTCCGTAGCTGGTAATTCCTACCACGACTGCCCTTCCATAATCCTTCATCGCACCTGTAAACACCTCCGAAGCGCTTGCAGAATCACCATTTACCAGAATGGCGATAGGAAGATCCACCGCATGGCCATCGGAAGCGGTATAGGTTTCCCCTTCCCCGTTTCGGTCAGCCGTATAAACAATGAGCGATTTTCCCTCTCCCTTCTTAAAATCCGTCATATCATCCGGGATCAGATAGTCCACCATGGCTACGGCGCTGTCTAATATACCTCCGGGATTATTCCGCAGATCGATCACCAGCTGCTTCATCCCCTCTGCCGTCAGGTCATCAATGGCTGTTTTAAACTGATCTACTGTAATCAGATCAAATTCGCTCACAGCCACATAACCTGTTGTTTCATCCAGCATCCGGGACTCCACAGTAGGAACCTCTATTTTCTTTCTGGTAAGAGTCAGATCCACATAGGCGTCCTCGTCTACCCGGTATACGGTAATCTGCACCGGAGTTCCTTCTTCTCCCTTTACATAATTGCTCACGATCACATCCAGGCTTTCCCCTGCTACTAACGTATCTTCTACCTTATAGACCACATCCCCCGGCCGCATCCCTGCCTCCAGAGCCGGAGAGCCGTCAAATACCTTTACCACCGTACAAAGGCCGGTGGTGCGGTTCTGGCTGATCATAGCCCCGATTCCGGAATAGGTGCCGCTGGTGCTTTCCTGCATCAGCTTATAATCCTCTTCGGAATAATATACAGAATAGGGATCATCCAAACCTGCCATCATACCGCGGTAGATAAAATCCTCTACATTCTGAGCGTCCTCATCATAGAGAAATACCTGGTCTATGATCTGCTGGATCATCTCCATCTTTGAGGTCACCTGCTCAAAGTCCACTCTCTTTGCAGGCTCCTCCGTAATAGAGGGAGCGCCGGGCTGAGGCTGACGGCTGATCACCCGCCGTCCGAACAGATAGATTCCCGCAGACATACCTACGATGATCAGCCCCACAAACGCCATGACGAGAGCTCCCGTAAGAACTCCCATCCAGAACCGGTTCTGGCTTCCTGCCGCCTTTCCTCTCTCGCTTTGTCTGTCATATCTTTGATCTTCCACTTTTTGTCTCCTATCTGGCCTTTAAGGGGCCTCTCTGTCCTGTTACACTGTATGCCCCTTTATGGACTTACATAACCGGAAGGATTTACATAGCTTCCGCCGGACCGGACGCCAAAATGCAGATGAGGCCCTGTGGAATATCCTGTCGATCCTACCTTTGCAATAGTCTGTCCCTGTTTTACAGTCTCCCCTTCCTTCACGAGAAGCTGAGAGCAGTGCATATATACAGTAGTAAGCCCGCCGCCATGATCGATCATAATATAATTTCCGGCCGAATAGCTATATGTAGAGATCACTACCTTGCCATCTGCTGCCGCCACAATAGAGGAACCGGACGGTGCCGGAATGTCAATTCCCTTATGATTGGTAGAAGCTCCCTCGGTCGGTGAGCTCCGGTCCCCAAACGCGGATGAAATCCGTCCGCTTGCAGGACAGGGCCATATAAAATTAGTGTTCCCTTTTTTTACCGTACTATCCCCACCGGCAGAAGACTGATTTTTCTTGGCTTCTTCTGCTCTTCTGGCCTCTTCTGCTCTTCTGGCCTCTTCTGCTTTTCTGGCTTCTTCTTCCTTTCTCCGTATCTCCGCCTCCACACGGGCCATATGCTCCTCCTGGGCTTTGATATCCGCATTATACTGGTCAATCTCTCCCTGTGCAGAAGCGATCTTCGTCTCATAGGAAGCCAGCTCTGCCTCCTTGGAAGCCATCAGTGTCTTTACCGAGCTCTGCTTTGCCTTCGTGGAATCCTGAAGGGTAAGAAGCTCCTGATGCTCCGTCTTAAGAGCTTCCTCCTTTAAAGCCACCTCCTGCCTGGTTTTTCTGTACTCCTCCAGCATTTTCCTGTCATAGGAGGTAATCTGGCTGGCATACTCTGCCCGGTTTAAAAGCTCTGCAATGCTCTCTGACTGCATCATGGACTCCAACAGGCCAGTCTGACCATTTTCATACATATACTGGATCCGCAGCTTCATGTCCTCATACTGGCGGTTCTCCGTAATTTTGGCTGTTTCCAGCTCCACTTTCGCTTCCTCTATCTGCTCTTCCTTCTGGGAAATATCTCCCTCCAGCTTTGTAAGCTCCCCTGCCAGGGCGGACAGATTTCGATCCAGCTCCTTTACATAGGCCGCTGTATCTGACTTCTTTCCCTCCAGCTCCTTTAAAGTAGACTCTACCTTTTTCTTTTCCTCCTCCATGGAAGAAACCTTTTTCTTCGCATCCTCTATAGCCTTACTGGTGGCATAGGAGGAAAATACCGTTCCCAAGGTCAAGGCGGCCGCTGCTGCCAAAACCGCTATCTTCTTTTTTCTCATATGCCCTCGTTTATCCTGCCTAAACTCTCAGATGGCGCTGGATCGTCACAAAGCTTACTAAAAGTCCGATTCCGACGCCTAACATTAAAGCTCCCCCTGTCATATAGGGGAATATGGTTCCCAGCGCAAGGGGCTCAACCAGACCTGTGATCATGGAATAATTTTCTTCCAGATACAACATTCCTTTTTCATAGAGAACCCATATGCCCCCAAGAGGCACAAGAGCTCCCAGAAATCCCAGAAGCAGGCCTTCTACCAGAAAGGGCGCCCGTATCATAAAGTTAGTGGCTCCTATATAGCGCATGATCTCATTTTCCCGCCTGCGGAATGCCGCTGCCACAGAAATAGTATTGCTGATCAAAAAAACAGCTACCGCAAGAAGCACGCCGATGATCAGAGCCGAAATCAATCCGATCATCTTTCCAACGCTTGTAAATCCTGCTGCCAGGGTACTGGAATACCGCACCCGGCGCACCCCATCCATGGCCTCCAGGCGGTCTGCAACCGACTCCTGATCGGAAATATCGTTTAAAAAAATCTCAAAGGAAGCAGAATTTGCCAGAGGATTATCGTTTTCAAACCCTTCGGCCAAATCTTCGGCTCCCTCAAAGTACTGAGCCTTAAATGTATCCCAGGCTTCCTCGGCTGAGGTGTACTCTGCCTGACGCACCTCTTTCCAGCCTTTTATTTCTTCTCCCGCTGCCAGAATTTCATCCTCTGTCATCCCCTCATCGAAAAAGACAGAGATTCCCACCGTTTCCTGGGCTGTCCTGGCGCCATGGATCACATTGGCTGCCAGTGAGAAAAAAAGGCAGAATAAAAAAATACATGCAGAAATCGTCGCTATGGATGCCAGCGAAAACAAAATATTTCTGCATATATTAGCAATGCCCTGTTTCAGGCAATACCAGAATGTACTCATTTTTAATCATTATGCCTTTCCGGCAGACCCGTCCGGACGCTTAAGCGCCTCATTTTCTTATCTGGATCCGCCTTCATCCTGAATCACTGCCCCGCGTTCCATGGTAATGACCCGTTTTTTCATCTGCTGCACCATCTCATGGCTGTGTGTCACCACGATCATCGTGGTTCCACGCTGATTGATCTCCTCCAGCAGATGCATAATTTCATGGGCGTTAAAGCTGTCTAAATTGCCTGTAGGCTCATCTGCCAGAAGAACCTCCGGCCGGTTGATCAATGCCCTTGCAATGGCCACGCGCTGCTGCTCTCCTCCGGAAAGCTGAGCCGGATATGCCTTGTATTTGGCAGAAAGCCCCACAAGACGCAGCATCTCGGGCACGGTGTCACGGATCACCCTTCCCGGCACGCCGATGACTCTCTGAGCAAATGCAACGTTTTCAAAGACAGTAAGGTCTTTCAGGAGACGGAAATCCTGAAAGACCACACCTAATTTTCTCCGGTATTTCGGAACATATCTTCGGGGCATCTTCCCCAGATCCATATCATTGACCACAATCCGCCCGGAAGTAGGCTCAAGCTCCTTTAAAAGGAGCTTTAAAAGCGTACTCTTTCCGGAGCCGCTTCGTCCTACGATAAAGGCAAATTCTCCGTCATCTATGGTCAGGCTCAGATCCTTCACAGCCCGGTTTCCCTCGCTGTAGACCTTGTTCACATGACTGAGTTCTATCATTTCCCCGACCTCATTTTAATAATCCAGGCTTTCCATATACTTCATGTATTTGGCTACCATAAGCGCGATCTTAAAGGTAATGGCATCCTCAAATACGCGAAGATCCAGTCCGGTGCTCTTCTGCAGCTTATCCAGACGGTAAACCAGGGTATTTCTGTGGATATACAGCTGTCTGGAAGTCTCGGATACGTTCAGGCTGTTCTCAAAGAACTTGTTGATCGTAGCCAGGGTCTCCTCGTCAAACTCATCCGGTGACTTGCCGTCAAATACCTCGCGGATAAACATCTTGCACAGCGGGATGGGAAGCTGATAGATCAGACGGCCGATACCCAGATTGCTGTAAGCGATTACATTTTTGTTTGCATAGAAGATGCGGCCTACATCAAGGGCCATCTTGGCCTCCTTGTAGGAACGTGACACTTCCTTAATATCATTGATCACCGTACCATAGGATACGCGAACCTTTGTCATAGCCTCTGTATTCATCATATCCAAAATTGTGTTGGCAGTCTTGTCCAGCTCTCCGTAAGACTCTCCCTGACGAACCTCTTTTACAAGGATAATATTCTTCTCATCCACTGCTGTAATGAAGTCCTTTGTCTTGGATGCAAAAAGGCTGCGCACGGTCTCAAGAGCATTTACATCCTTTTCATTGTGTGTTTCAATGATAAATACCACGCGCTTCACATCTGTTTCAATATGAAGCTTCTTGGCACGGTTATAGATATCTACTAACAGCAGATTGTCAAGGAGCAGGTTCTTGATAAAGTTGTCCTTATCAAAGCGCTCCTTATAGGCCACCAGAAGGTTCTGGATCTGGAATGCAGCCAGCTTTCCTACCATATATACATCATCGCTGGCTCCCTTTGCAAGCAGGATATACTCAAGCTGATGCTCGTCAAATACCTTAAAGAACTGGTATCCCTGGATCACCTGGCTGTCTGCCGGAGAATCCACAAATACCAGGATCGAACTTTCTGACTCTTCCGCGTCTGTAAAGGTGGATGCCAGCACCTTTCCTTCTGTGTCGCAAATACCTAAATCAATTCTTGTGATTGCTTTTAATCCATCCAGTGTAGTCTGGAGTATCTGATTTGAAATCATTCCATACTCTCCTTTTTGACGTATTTCAAAAGTTTCCACTTTCTCTATTTTCATATTTTAATGCAAAATTACAAAAAAAGCAAGAGAGTTGTCACCTCTCCTGCCTTTTTTTACAATCAGATTTTTTCATTTATGAAATCTGCTGCCCTATTAGTTGATGATTACCTTCTCTGTTTCCTTATCGAAGATATGTACCTTATCCAGATCCATAGCAACCTTGATGGAATCGCCAGGTCTTGCAGTTGTACGAGGATTTACCTTTGCAGTAAAGTTAGCATCATCGATATCGAAGTACAGAAGAACCTCAGAACCTAACATCTCGTATACACGGATCTCAGCCTGGAAAATGCTCTTTGGATTTGCCTCAAGGAATGCTTCCTCATCATGCAGATCCTCTGGACGGATACCCAGAGTAACGGTCTTTCCAATGTAGCCGCCCTCTTCTAAGCCCTTGCCCTTTGCAGCAGGAAGCGCTACTGTGTGACCGCCGAAGGATAAGGTAATGTCAGAACCAGCCTTTGCAACCTGAGCATCGATCATGTTCATCTGAGGAGCGCCGATGAAACCTGCAACGAACTTGTTGCATGGTCTGTCATACAGATTCTGAGGGCTGTCTACCTGCTGTACCACGCCGTCCTTCATAACAACGATTCTGGTACCCAGTGTCATAGCCTCGGTCTGGTCATGTGTAACGTAGATAATCGTTGTTTCCAGTCTCTGATGCAGCTTGGAAATCTCAACACGCATCTGTCCTCTTAACTTTGCATCCAGGTTGGACAGAGGCTCATCCATCAGGAATACCTTAGGACTGCGGACAATCGCACGACCCATAGCTACTCGCTGTCTCTGACCGCCGGACAGAGCCTTTGGCTTACGGTCTAACAGATGCTCCAGATCCAGGATCTTGGCTGCATCATGAACCTTCTTATCGATCTCATCCTTTGGAGTCTTTCTTAACTTCAGGCCGAATGCCATGTTGTCATATACGGACATATGAGGATACAGAGCGTAGTTCTGGAATACCATCGCGATATCTCTGTCCTTTGGCTCAACGTCATTTACCAGCTTGCCGTCGATGTACAGCTCACCAGAGGAAATATCCTCCAGACCTGCGATCATACGAAGGGTAGTGGACTTACCGCAGCCGGACGGACCTACGAAGATGATAAATTCCTTATCTGCAATCTCAAGGTTAAAGTCCTTAACAGCAACGAAACCGTTGGGGTACTTCTTGGTAACATTTCTAAGGGATAAGCTTGCCATATTATAATTTCCTCCTGAATTGGGTTTTTGTAAACTCATTTGCGACTTGCCTATATCATACATGAAAGTCCCTTTTTAATCCATATTGTAAATCCACAAAGTTCAATTTTGTGTTTTAGCTAAATTGTATATCGAATAAAAAAAATATCCAATCTGTCAACACATTCCAATATTTTCTGAAAAAATTTTGTTTATTATGTTATCCTGTCTTCCTTCTCGATAAACCCTTCCCCGAAAACTTCACGAGCGTCGCTGACAACAAAAAACGCATGCGGATCAAACTCACGCACAATTGACTTGATTTTTACAATTTCCTTGGGAGAAACCACGCAAAACAGCAGGTTTTTCTCTTCTTTTGAATACATACCCACTGCTTTTATGCTGGTAACTCCTCTTCCCAGGCGTTCCATCACCGCTTCCGCAATCTCTTTGTCCTGTTTTGAAATGATCCAGGCCTCTTTTGAAAACTTCATTCCTTCGATCAGGCGATCCGTAACTCTGGATACGCAGACAATGGCGATCATCGCATATAAAGAAGGCCTAATCCCGAACACAAGAGCGCCGGCTGCTACAATACCTCCGTCCAAAACCTGCATGATCTGTGCCGATGAATAGTGGCGCAGCCTTCCCCGGATCAGCACGGCCAGCATATCCGTTCCGCCTGTGGTACAGCCTCCAAGGAATACAAGCCCTGTCCCCACGCCGCTGAGAACACCGCCAAAAAGAGCCGATAAAATCATATCTTCCTTCACAAGTCCCATCTCCGGAAGCACATACAAAGCCGCAGACAGCATGGCCGTGGAGTACAAAGTGCGTCCGATAAACTGCCAGCCCATCATACGAAAGGCAGCCAAAAACAGTGGGATATTCAAAACCGTATTAGTCAGCCACAGAGGAACCTGCCAGAGTTCTTTTAAAATAATGGCCGCGCCCGAAACGCCTCCGGTTACCATGCTCACAGGATCAAAAATATTTTTAATAGCAAACGCGATAAGGATCGTTCCTACGGTAATTGCAAGATAATCCCGGATCTGCTGTTTCTTTTCTGTCATAACCAAACCTCCTTCTGTCCGGACTTTCTGTAAAAAAAGAGCAGCCCTTTTAGAACTGCCCTGTAATCTCCACCCTGTGATCGTTTGATCCTGGTATCCTGTAAACACACATCAATCAGATCCGGCGGATGGTCTTTTCTGTAATCTCTATCTTTCCTTCCTTTAAAAGGCGGCCCACGGCACGCTTAAAGGCATTTTTACTCATGTTAAACTCCCTGAGAATCGTTTCAGGACGCGCCTTGTCATTAAAAGGGAGAACTCCGTCAAATTCGTCAATGACCTTTAAAACCTGCTCTGCATCTGCTCCCATCTGGACATAGGCTCTTTCCCTTACGCACAGATCCAGTTTGCCGTCCTCACGAACCCTCATGACTCTGGCTTTTATCTGATCGCCTTCTCTGAAACGGCCGTACATCTCTATTTTGGGGATCAAACCATAATACCGGTTGTCCACTGCTACAAAGGCTCCGATCTGTTCGTTGATCTCATAGATCGTACCTTCCACCCAATCCTCTGCCTTATAAGGAGACTGATTGCTCATATGGGAATATACCTTCATGGTAGCTGCCAGACGGCTGCTCTTGTCCACATAAAGGCAGACCAGGCATTTTTCTCCCCGACGCACCGGATGGCTCTGCTCTTTAAAGGGAAGAAGCAGATCCTTTTCCAGTCCCATATCCAAAAATGCTCCTATCTTTCCTACATCCTTTACCTCCAAAATGGCACATTCCCCCACCTGAAGCTTCGGTCTGGCTGTGGTAGAGATCAAGCGATCCGAGGAATCCTTGTATACAAAAACCTCCACCTTATCTCCGATCTGCGCTCCCTGGGGAACCTGTTTCTTCGGAAGAAGGACTGCTGCCTCATCTCCTGCTTTTTCGCTTAAGTATACGCCGAATTCCTTTGTCCTGACGATCTCAAGCTCCTGTACTTTTCCTAATTCTATCATATGTCTGCTCCTCTTTTACTGTCCCGGCTGCTCCTGTCCTCCAAGCCATACCGCTGCATAAAGCTCTCCCGTTTCATTTACAAGGGCCACAGTCCACTGGCCCTGGCCTGCCGGCGTGATTCTGGGAATCACCGTATCGCCCAGACGAGCTGCCTTTTTATAGTCTGCCCGGATTTCACGGATCTTAAGCCCCACAGGGATGGCATCCTTTGCAATCTCCACATACTGGGAATTATTTACATGATGATTGGTGTCAAGATGATGACGGCCGATCACTACAGCTGCTGCTGTTTCGTATTTCTCCGGAATGAGAATCTTTCTGGGTGCTTCTCCCAGATCCTGAGACGGCTGCGGTATTCCGTAAGGAAGGATATCTTCTGGCTGGATACGCACCGGCATATTTTTTTCTGTATCATAGAAAAACCAGAGAGAATTTGCCCGGACCAGAGGGTTATTTTCCTGATCCAGCAGCACAAAATCACGATACCCGTAAAACCCTTTGCTGCCGCAGTGCCAGGTTCCCGCAGTAATCTCCTCCCCCAGCTTCGGATAACGGTCAATCACGATCCGCCAGCCTGAAAGAAGCCATGCGCGATGATGCTCCTTCAGATAGCTTATTCCCATTCTGCCATCCTCTGACTGAAAGGTACTGCAATCCTGCATATAATTGATAATTCCCGGTACGCTCAGCCGTCCTGTTTCATCTGTTTCACTGTACCGGATCCTGCTCTTAAACTGATACATAGCTGCCTCTCTCTGCTTTAGGCCCTCAGGCCAAATCTCCTGTTCTGTAAGTATATCATACTTTCAGGCAAAACAAAAGCCTCCAAATGCATCTGCATCTAAAGGCTTTTTAACTGGGCTACAAGGATTCGAACCTTGAAAATGACGGAGTCAGAGTCCGTTGCCTTACCATTTGGCGATAGCCCATCAATACAACGCTATATATTATATATCAGCTATAGAGTCACGTCAAGTATTTTTTTTATTTTTGCAGGATTTTTTGAAGCTTTTTCATGGAGCGGTTGTATTTTGACAGCTCTGTAGCCAGAGGAAGGCCCAAAGCTGAAGCCACTTCCCTGTGTTTTAAGCCTGCTGCCGCATGAAGAAGCACGATCTGCCGATCCTCTTCCCTTAAGGCAGCCAGAGCATCAGACAAAACCTTACGTTCCGGCGCCTGTTCCAATGCCGCGTATACCTCCCCCTCTTCCTCTTTATCCCATTCAGAAAGCTCCGTTTCCCTCCTGCGCTGTCTGAATCTCATGTAGCACAGATGTCTGGCTATGGTAAACACCCAGGCCAGGGGCTTTCCCTGCGGTTCATAGTCCTCTGCCCTGTCCCATACGCATAAGAAGGTATCCTGCATCAGATCCTCTGCCTCATGGACATCCCTTGTGAGAGACAGGATAAAGCTGTATACCGGCCCCGCAGCCTCTTTATAAAAATCGCGGAAGGTATCCCTGTCTCCCTCCGCGATCTTCTGTATCCATTCCTCTTTCATCAATGGTATCCCCTTTCAGGGATCAGCTTTTTATGAAACCCTACTTTACTCCTTCTTCTGAACGGTAGCTGTTTTCTACTGTAATGGCACAACGGCAGTCCGGATCTCTCCGGTGCATTTCATTGCTGATCCTTGTTCTCAGTTTTCCCACTGCACCGTCTTTATATTCTCTTGGAACCACCAGATCAAAAATCAGACAGACATTTTTATCCTTCCCTACCATGCGGAAATCATGGAAGGACAGACGTACATCCACATCTGCCAAAACATTTTCCAGCATTTTCCTGTATGTATTTAACCGCTCATTATCTGTTTCTACCGGATCCATATGGATTACCAGCAAAAGTCCCATTTTTCGGGCGGCTTCCCTCTCAATCCGGTCTACGATCGCATGGGATTCTGCAATTTCCGCGCCCGCTGAAACCTCTGCGTGAATAGAGGCCATGCTTTTGGATGGACCGTAGTTGTGAACAATGAGATCATGGGTACCCAAAATACCGTCAAACCCTTCTACAAAGCTGGATATTTCCTCATAGACCTCAGGAGGAATAGCTTCTCCGATCAAAGGCGCCAGCGTATCCTTTGCAATATTGTAGCCTGCAAAAAGCACTGCTGCTGACACCATAAGACCTATAATGCCGTCAATATTTACATTCCAGAGGCCAAATACCAAAAGAGACAGGGCTGCTGCTCCCGTTGTGACCACATCTCCCATGGCGTCTGCAGCCGTAGCAAGCATCACCTTTGAGTTGATCCGCTTTCCCAGCTTCCGGTTAAACGCGGAAAGCCAGAATTTCACGCAGATTGATAAAATCAGAATCACTACCGAAATCCATTTAAAGGTCATAAGCTCCGGGTGAAGGATCTTTCCCACAGATGTTTTAAACAGAGAAAAGCCCACCTGGATGACCAGAAATGCCACGATAAAAGCAGAAATATATTCAATTCTTCCGTGTCCAAAGGGGTGATCCGCATCGGCCGGCTTACCTGCCATCTTCACGCCGATAAAGCCGATGATGGAGGAGGCCGCATCGGACAGGTTGTTAAATGCATCTGCCATAACAGAAACGCTGTTTACCAGAAGCCCGATAAAAAGCTTGGCTCCAAAGAGAAGAAGATTGCAGAAGATTCCTACGATACTCGCTAAAATGCCGTAGGAAGTCCGCACCTCATCTTTTTCCGTATTTTCATATCCTTTTACAAAATGTTTTACCAGAAATTCTGTCATTTTCCCTCACCATATTCAACCTTTTCCAGAAAAAGCCCCTGAGCCGGAGCCGTAAACCCTGCTGCCTGGCGGTTCAGGGCTTCCAGAACGGCCTTCATCTGCTCAGGCTCTCTCTTTCCCAGCCCTGCTTCGATGAGCGTTCCTGTAAGAATCCGAACCATCTGCTGCAAAAAGCCATTTCCTGTATAGCGGATATGCAGGCGGCTCTCTCCCGCTGCTTCAAATTCAATGGAGTCTATCCGGCGGACGGTTGATTTTTTCATCCGGCTGTTGCCGCAAAAACTCTTAAAATCATGGGTTCCGATAAGAAACGCTGCCGCTTCTTCCATTTTTTTCTGATCCAGCCTGCAACCAAGACCATAATAATAATCTCTTTGAAATACGTTCTTTTTAGGGCTCATCTCAATCTGGTAACGGTACGTCTTTCTCGCTGCGCTTAAACGGCTGTGAAAGCGTTCCGGTACTGCCTCACAGGAAAGAACCGCAATATCCTCAGGAAGGTAGGTGTTGATATATTCCAGAATCTGTAAACTTTTGTCTTCATATTCTTCTGTCTGCTTTAAATGGAAATTTGCTGTCTGACCTTCCGCATGAACACCCCTGTCCGTGCGCCCGGAGCCGAAAACCTCTATGGGTCTGCCTGCCATCCTGGTAAGAATCTGCTCTAATTTTCCCTGAATGGTCCGGTCTGTATTTCCCTGCTTCTGCCAGCCATTGTACCGGGTACCGTCATAGGCCAGAATCATCTTGTAATTCATCTGCTCTGTCCTTTCTAACTATTAAGTATCCCGCCTATTATAGTACAAAAAACCGGCTATTACAACTTTATTTTAACAGTGCAAATTCCAGATCCCCGATCATCTGATCCAGAGCACGGATACCGCCCTCTGCGGTATACCATACAGCCGGATTGGACAGATAAATCAGATTTCCATTCCGATACGCTTCTGTTCCCATTATCAGCTCATTTTCCATAATCTCCTGTGCAAGCTTCGCGCCCTCTGTTCCCACTGCAGCATCCCGGTCCAGTACAAACACATAATCCGGCTCCTTTTCCACAACAAACTCAAAGGATGCTTCATTTCCATGAGTTGATGTGTCAATCTCTGCATCAACTCCAATATTCTCAAATCCGGCTTCCCGGCTGATCAGGGAGCATCTGCCGTCATTCCCAAGAACATTAAAACCTCCGCTTGTAACCATCCCCACAATCGCTGTCTTATCCGTTGAAAATCCAGCCAGCGCTGCAAGCCGTTCCTCAAATCCCTCAAGCAGCTGGTCTGCCTGCTCCTCCAATCCAAATATGGACGCAATGATCCCGGCATTTTTTCGGACACTTTCCAATGTTCCAAGCTGGGTATCTATGGACAGATACACGACAGGAGCGATCCCGCTTAAAGCATCATAAGACTTTGCCAGTCTGCCGCCTATAAAAATCACATCCGGCTCACTGGCCATCACTGCCTCCATATCCGCCTCCTTAATCGTGCCGAGAGCTGCAACCTGCTCTTTTTCCATATATTTTTCAAGATAATCTAAGGAAGTATCGGAAGCGCCCACTACCCGTTCTTCCAGTCCCAGCTGTTCTAAAATGTCCAGCGCCGCCATATCCATCACAGCAACCCTCTTTGGGTCAAAGGGAACCTCCAAATCCACCTCCTTCTTATCTCCATTTAAGGTTTTAACGGTAACAACCGACGGTTCTGCCTTTGTAACAGCCTCCGTCTGGCTTTGATTTGTCTCATTTGAACCGGAGCAGGCGGAAAGCCCCAGCACCATAACCGCAGCAAGTATCAATAATCCTGTTTTCTTTTTTTAATACCAGATTGAAAGAGGTTTTCCCTCAATCTCCATAATCTCAAACTCTACCCTGTACAGTTTTGACAAAGTCTCTTTTGTGATAACCTCTTCTACTTTTCCAAATTTTTCTACTTTTCCATCTGCAAATGCGCAGATATAATCAGAGTAAAAGGCCGCATAATTAATCTCATGAAGCACCAGCACTACTGTTTTTCCCAGCTCATCACAGAGACGGCGCACCATTTTCATCAGATTCGTGGCATGGTAAATATCCAGGTTGTTAGTGGGTTCGTCCAACAGAATATATTCTGTATCCTGAGCAATTACCATGGCAATATAGGCTCTCTGGCGCTGGCCTCCGGACAGCTCATCTATGAACCGCTCCCTGAAGGCCTCCAGTTCCATATAGGAAATCGCCCGGTCAATTATCCGTTTATCCTCATCCGTCAAACGGCCTCCGGAATAGGGAAAACGCCCAAATGCCACCAGCTCTTCTACGGTAAGTTTCATCTGGATCTGGTTGCTCTGGGTCAGGATTGCAAGCCGTCTGGACAACTCCCTGCTCCTCCAGCCTTTGATATCCTTCCCCTCAAACTCGATCAGCCCGCTGTCTCTCTGAAGCAGTCTTGAAATCATTCCCATAACCGTAGATTTGCCTGCTCCGTTCGGGCCGATAAAGGAAGTTACCTTTCCCCTGGGGATCTGAAAGCTGACCGAATCCACCACTGTTTTTCCATCATATTTTTTAATCAGTTCTCTAATTCTCACAGGCCGCGACGCCTCCTTTCAGTAAGCAGCAGATATAGAAAATAAATGCCGCCAAAAAATGTAATAAAAACACTTACCGGTACTGTATAGGTAAATACCTGCTCCACGATCAGCTGCCCGCCCACCAGGATGATGATCCCAAAAAATACGGAGCCTAAAATCAACTGGCTGTGGCGGTAAGTCTTTAGAAGCTGACGGGAAAGATTCGCAAGAATCAGTCCTAAAAAGGAAACCGGTCCTACCATGGCCGTAGCCACTGCGATAAATAATGCCACTCCAAGAAGCAGACGACGGATGCATCTGTCATAATCTACCCCCAGATTAACTGCCTGATCCTTTCCCAATGTGATCACATCCAGAAGTGCTAACTCCTTCCTCAGAGCAAACACCACAAGCGCCAGCACTAAAGCCGCAATGACCATAATTTCAGAATTTACATTTGCAAAGCTTGCTACCAGATCTGCAAGAAGGCTGTCATACTCATTGGGGTCCATAATCCGCGTAAGTGCAGACTGCACACTGCCGAAAAATGAATTGAGCACAGTACCGATCAGAAGTACATAGAGCACATTATGGCCGGTTTTCCTAAACAGTGTGCTGTAAATCACCGTTGCAGCGGTTCCCATGATCAATAAATCCACTCCAAAGGCTGCCTTTGCATTAACAGCCAGTATACTGCCTGATCCTGCTGCAAAGATAACTGCCGTATGAATCAGCATATAGAGGGAATTCATTCCCAAAAGGCAGGGAGTCACAATGGTATTATTGATAACGGACTGAAATACCAGAGATGCCCCGCCAATGGCAAATGCTGTGATCATCATGGCAAACAGTTTGGGAGCACGAATACGCATGGCATATGCAAACAGCTTCTCATTTTCAAAATCCACATTTACAAGCATATAAAGGGCTGCCGCGCCAAGCGCCAGAACTGCCATAAGGAGCAGCCCGGCCTGGGTTTTATGAGCGTTCTTCTGCATCACTGTATTTTCCTCCCTTTCCCTGCTTCCATAACTCTCATATTTTTTATCTGAGGAAGCTTGAATACAACGGATTTTTTTCCGTACTTCAGCCTGTAAAATATAATGGCAATGAAAAGGATACTTCCTACAATCCCTACAATCAATTCGATTGGAAGTTCATAAGGGGCAATCACGCTTCGCCCAATCATGTCACAGGCCAGAACAAACACGGCTCCAAACAGTGCGGTATCTGTCAGCGTACCTCTGATCCTGTCCCCCTTTATCATGGAAATCACATTGGGAACGATAAGGCCGATATAGGAAATGGAACCGACCACCACTACAATAGAGGCTGTGATCATAGCTGAAATGGTAAGCCCCAGAAACAGGATCAGGTGATAGGGCACACCGAGATTTTCCGAAAAATCACGTCCCATTCCCACAATATTGAAGTGATTGGCAAAAAGAAATGCCAGGATTACCAGCGGGACTGTCAGATAAACGATTTCATACCTTCCTCTTAAAACCATGGAAAAATGTCCCACCAGCCAGGAAGATAATGCCTGTGTCATTTCATATTTATATGCCAGATAGCTGGTCATTCCGGAAATCACATTGTTAAACATAATTCCCACCAGCGGAACCATAACCGCATCCTTGAACGGTATCCTCTGAATAAACCAGACAAAAATCCAGGTGCCTGCCAACGCTGCTCCGAATGCAAACAGCGCCCGTCCCCAAAGTGTAGAACCTGGCATAAACAAAAGTGCCAGAAGGATGCCAAACTGCGCTGATGAAATAGTAGCTCCTGTGGTAGGAGATACAAATTTATTCATACAAAGCTGCTGCATCATCAGCCCTGCTACGCTCATTCCCACACCTGTGCAGAGAATCGCAAGAAGGCGGGGAAGACGGGAAATCAGTAAAATCTCAAGCTGCTCTGCCCCTCCCGTAATCAAATGGGATGGCGTAAGATCAATTACTCCAATGAACAAAGATGCCGCAGACAGGCATAAAAGAGCCAGGGCCAGAATCACCGTTAAAAATCGACTATTAATAGTAGTACCTCCTTTTTTCAGTTAGTTCTATCTAACTTTTGAATAAAATAAAATGTGTATCTGCTGCTGACCTTTTAAAGTATCGCAGTCGATGCACATGAGCACAATTAGAATACACTAACTTTTATTTTTTGTCAAGAATTATCTTGCAGAACTCGGCAGCTGTTTTCCAAATGCCTATAGCTTTCCTTTGTACATGGGTGTTCTTACTTCAATCAGATTTCCATCCAAGTCATAAAACCGCACCATCTTCTGTCCCCAGCTGTACTCTGTAAGCCGATTGACATACTGAATCGACGGATATTGTGTTTCCAATTTACAGATAAAAGCTTCTATCTCCGGCTCTTCAAAATACAACTCGCAGAAATTATTTTCAGGAATAATCTCCTTTCCCAGAGCTTCTCTCCAGATTTTTTCATCCTGAAGCACAAGGCCTTCCGTTAAAATCATATTTCCTTCACTATTAAGCACGGTCTGAAGGCCAAAGAGTTTGTGATAAAATTGCCTTGATTTTTCGATATCTTTTACTGCAAGAAGAATGTTCCTCAGCTTCATGGTCGATCTTCCTTTCTTCCTGTCTACAACTGTCTACCAATTTTCAGAGAATGCAAAATGGCTGAAATTCTTGAAAAATCAAGCAATTCCAGCCAATAAAAAGAGCGCGAGACGGGATTCGAACCCGCGGCCCCCACCTTGGCAAGGTGGTGCTCCAC
>ENA-ORMO01000641-ORMO01000641.1-human-gut-metagenome-genome-assembly--contig:-NODE-641-length-47109-cov-5.668997_pt1 | contig 47109 bp, 38 predicted proteins | sample MGYA00242106_ERZ509001 | MGnify/ENA primary metagenome ERZ509001 (study PRJEB26280, sample SAMEA2338736) | human gut metagenome | biome: human gut; feature: human-associated habitat; material: faeces...
ATTTTTCTTATAAGGAATTCTCATTTTGACTTGTACTATTTATATTCTAACACCACCAACTGCATTTTTTCCTCATGTTCAAACTTTGTGAGATTCAGTCTAAAAACTTCACGATCAACCAATACTCTAAAAGGTTCCATAAAATCAGAAGCTAAATTAAATTGATTAAACATGTTATCATGAAATATTCCCAACTGTGTCAAATAACCATTCGCTACAATTTCTCTTGTAAAAGCCGACAAAATAATAGTATAACCATAATTCAATGCTGCATTAATAATATTGTCTTCTGTCCTCGTAAAATCCATACCAAATACTGCATTAAAATATACTTTCGCAGCATGACCTTCTCTATTGGTGACATCATTCCAATCTATTTCCTTTAAGTATGATGATAATAACTCTGTCTCTTCCTTTCCGAGCGCCTCAAGGAACTCTTTTTGCTTTCTGATTTTCTCAGTCACAATTTCTGTCCAAACAGCTTCTTTCGTGCTTTGTTTCCATGCAATCTGCTTTCGAATTTTATTACTCGTATCATGACTTCCATAATAACTGATCAATTCTGCTGATGGATTTCTCTTTTCATCACAAAAGATAACCTTTATTTTTCTTTTTGACAATTCCGCCAGCAAACTTGTTGTCAAAGATACTGCCGTAGATTCGATTAATATTGTTGATATCTCACTCAAAACAATTTTTGTTATCTCCTCACTTCGCACAACCATATATCCTAATTGCAAATCCAGTTTTGCCCGCTTGGAGATAACAATTATCCTCCAACTCATACTTATACCTTTAACAAATCAATCTCTTGTTCATACACTCCCGTTGGAGATTGATTGATAATAGAAATCTGATTACAGTTTGTAATGTTATTGTTCATAACTAAAATTCCTGCATTTCCCGGACCTCCAATAGCTTTCAAATTTGCTGAAACACTCTGACACTGAAACATATGTAAAATTTCATATAAAACAAGTGTCTGCTCTTCTAAAGAAAGACTTCTAAATGTCTCTCGCTTTTCTTTCAAAGTTTTCTCTTGTGCCGACAATCTGATTCCATATATGGTATTTTGAATCTTCCACAAGAACGTATCATATAACTGCAGGAGTATCTCTGTATTAATTTCATCTTTTTCCGTTATTGTTACATTCTTATTCTCTTTTCTTCTCAAATTAAACTTCACAACTTTCTTTAAAATCCTGCTATCTCCCTCAGATAAAATCAATTGATTCGCTCCTTTAAAAATCAATCGATTCCCGGTGCGCCCCGACAGCCACATTTTAAATCCATCTACTTTAAATAATGTATCCGTTTTAATTTTTTTCACTAGGATTTCCGGTTCTCTTAGATTTCTTTCTTTTCTAAGATACTCTAATGCTGCCTCTTCATCCTGTTCAATCACATCCTTCAGATACAACGGAACAAATTCAATCGACCTCATTTCCTTTTCCTTTTTATCTTTTGATTTCACAAGCATAAAGTAAGTTCCGGTTGCCTTATTATATCCACCGTATTTTTCTATATTGGATAGCCTGTCATCATTTGCTTTGATCGGGATCTGTCCCTTTCCTTTCTTCATAATCTGCTGATCAAACAAACCGCCTTTTACCTCATATGCTTTTCTCGTCACAAGAATATTATTTTTTAACAACTGTTTTTTTACTGTGACAATTGTTCCTTTAGACCCTGCTTTCCATGCAACTTCTCCATTTCTCTCCACATCATATTTTCCGGTAAACATTTCCTTCAAACTATATGTACGTCCCGGATTTTTTCTTATAAACCAAGCTGCATCCTTTGTAAACTTCACGAAATAAGTATTCCCTACAACAATATTTAAGTATGCATCTTTCGCATGATGAAGATCATTCATTTCACGTACTTTAATAAAAGCTGCATCTTCTTGATAAGCTTGCCTAAATTGAGATACTGTCTTGGCTTTTACATATACAATTTCTGTTTCTGGCAGTGCCTGTTTTAAAATTTCTGCCACTGCTTTTGTGCCCTGCCTTGTTTCCACAATCTGCCTTTCAATAAATCCTGCCAATTCTCTGTCACTAAATTCTTCCTTGCGAGTTAAACGCTCATATTTTTCTTTACTTATAAATCCTCCTTCCAACAGACTTCTCCAAAACGATCCTCTTGCCTCCCTGATATCCTTGGCAATTGGATAAACATCCGACTTCTTTGCATTATACTCTTTCTTTACTAACACACGATTATTTAAACTATCATCCATCGTCTTAGACTGTGGATAAATATGATCAATATCATATTTTGTATTATCCCACAAATCTTCCAAACGAATGACTTCTCCCGAATACATACAACGCCCTTTTTGTGTGTAATACAAAAATAATTTATCACTTCTAAGCTGGTGATCCTCATATTTTCCTAATTCTGTAACCCAATCTCTTTCCTCTGTTTTACAAGCCTTATATAAATCCTGCAATTGCTTCTTACGCGACTCTGTTCGTTTACTTTCCTGCTTTTCTCTTGCCATTTCCACAAACACTCTTTTTGGCTTTTCTCCCATTACTTTTTCTATCTCTTTCACTACTTTTAGTGTCTGCCAGATTTGACGTTTTACTGCCGGTGATACATACAAATCTTCCACTGTCTTATAAGTCAATTTTGACGTTTGAGCCTTACAATTAAATTCTTCAATTGCATCTTCAAATAAATACTTTTTACTCAAAAGTTCCATCAAATTATCGTTTGTTTCCCATAGCGCCGTAATAATATTCCACACTTCTCCCGTTTTAGGTGCAGGCGTCTCTATCTCCTCTAAGAATTTTTTAGATAACCTTCCCCATCCTTTATAAGACATGGTACATATACATTTTTTCTGCGTTTCTGTTAAATTAGGAAACTTCTTCTCAATTCTTTTCTTTAAGAGTTTTTTATCATCGCCAAACAAAACAATATCTAAAATAATACTTTCTTTATCTTTCTGACTTAATTCCACCCCTGTCAATTTTTCTTTGAAATCATGATACGCTGTCAATGAAGACTTAAATTCTCCATCTATACCCGAAATTTCCACTTCTTTATCCGCTATGCCTTCTATATATAAATATTTTTTCAATTTCTTTTGTGTCACTTTACGTGTTCTGCAAAATACTTCCTCGTAAATCTTCTGCTTTAATTCAGTTGAAATCTTCTCGCCATTTAAGCGAAGGTTATTTAATTCATTTAATACCATAAATTTACTATACAGCAGAGAATCTTTTGGCAGAACGTCTTCGCCATACAAATATGTACACTTATTTGTCATACGACGAATAAACATCTCCGCACTTTCTTCAAGATCTATCACTTCATTGAAATTCCAAGGATAGATTTTATTGTCATTCTTTCTGATTGCCCAGGAAAATTTTTCGCCATTTAATGGCCCTACATAATAAGGGATCTTAAAAGCAAACAATTGTTTAATTTTATCCCCTTTTTCTCTCAAAAGCGGAATTTTCTCTGCAAGATTATCTATAATTTTTTCTAACTCATACTGATGAATCTGATATGGAATTACTCCATTATCTTTATTTACCTGCTTAGGAAGAAACGTCCCTTTTTCCAACTCTTCTTTCAAATAAATACCGTCTTCTACATTCTCTAATTTTTTCAAAACTGTTTTCTTGAGAAAATCATAAAACTCTTCTCTGTTACAGCGTTTACTTTTTAAATCTATTTTCCTTCCATTTTTCTTTGTCATTCCGATATATCCGCAGTAATTGCAAAGTTTCTCCTCCGTCTTGACAAATATCTGATCATATTCCGCTTTCGTCATATACTTCTTTACAAGAGCCTTCAGATAAGCAAGATCTTTTTTATGCTTCTCATATATTTTTACCTTTGCATCTGAAATAGACTGACTATCTTTCAAAATATCAGCCAATACTACCCAATCATATACTGCTTTGGCTGACTCGATGATATAGTATTGTTCCCCCAGTTCAGCCTCGATCACTCCAATATAATCCTCATATCCATTATCATCAAATGATATAGACGATCTTTCACTATCATCGAAGTCTTTATTATTGAAAATATCGGATAATTTTACCTTTCCACCTACTATTAAATTTAAAACCCCCTTTTCACATGCTGTTTTTGCACCAAGCAATTTCCACAGCTTTGATTTTTTTGCACTTTTTGTAATATTTTGATCTCTTAAAATCGCTTCTGTCTCCAAACACTCTTCATCACCTATTAATAAATCAAATTCCAATTCTTCATTTTTTACATTTTGTATAAATTGTGAAAATGTAATTTTAAATTCTTTAATTTCATTAATATTTCCATGCAACAAAAAGTGTCCCCTATGTTTCATCATATGATGAAACGCCAAATAAACCAGACGTATATCCGGTACCTGGTTTGTAGTCATAAGCATTTTTCTCAAATGATAAATCGTTGGAAATTGTTGGTGATAATCTTTATCTGTAAAGTTTTTATCAACAAACAAAGCATAGGGAAGTTCCGGGCATTCTCCACTTAATCCCCTTTTATCTTCTGGATAATATTTACTTTCTTTCATTCGTAAATAAAATCCCGGATCCACCTTTGCAATCTCCTCTGCAAACAATTCCTGCAGAATCTGTAATCTCCAATTTCGTCTGTCCAATCTTCTTCGTGCTGTCCTAAACCCTCTTCTCTCTTCAGCCGTATTAGCACTTTCAAACAATCTGACTCCCCAAAGTGCTTTCCCGTGTCTTCTCAACACCTCATACTTATCATTTGTTACTGCCCACCCAAGAGATCCGGTTCCCATATCTAACCCCAGAAAATAATTTTGCTCCATCTTTTCTCCTCCTCATATTTTTTTGTTGACTTTTTTATTATTTGCTCTTAATATGAATATAAGTTTAGTACCATACTAAATTTACATCATAAGTTCAAATAAGAATTTATTCAAATCGTCACTTTAAGTGACCCACAGTGTGTGGATAAAAACCTGTCTCGTACAGGTTTTTATTTTTTTAAGTTTATTTTTTTAATGTCCTGTTTTCATACTCGAATAGGCGAACCATTTCTCTCAAGGGCTCTGAATCATATGCTTCTATATTCATACCGAGCACCTGCATTACTAACGAACAAGAACACTTGGTTATATATACGCTTCTATCGTAAACACTGTCCACTCTCCAATCTTTTTACTTTCAACGATTACATCCGAGCAAAGTTGTTTCATGAAATTTACTCCAAATATATAACTCTCTTTTTCATTCCGTTTTTCTATCCATAAAAAAAGTTTTTGCCACGATTCTTCCCTTTACTTTCTGTGTTCTATTTTAACCGATTTTCTTCCACAGCACAATAAATCACCCGAGGAAAAAGCCGCATTTCTGCGCTCTTCTCCCGCTCTATTCTTCCAACTTTATCTCACCTCATAAACAACCTTCACAAAAACATCTCTTCATTTCTTTAACTGTTTTTCCCCTCTATTCGGGTTGTAAGGTAGATATTTTCCATACCACAATTCTTCCTCTTCATCCCATTCCCCAATATAGTAAGCCGGCAATTTTTTCTGCTCTTTTCATCTTTTCTGTAAATCATAGTTTTTTGTTCTCCCATTTTTCCCTACATGAATCATTTCCTTACCTTCTAAGAAAAGTACAATTTCTGATCAATCTGGGCTGATTCGAATATCCATTTTATATTCTGGAAAATGCCTCAACAATTTTGCATTAATTGTAAGCTCTCCATTTACCGATACCCCAAAGGATTTCCTCTGTCGCTTTTCTGCTGCTAGATTTCACCTGTACAAAACTGCTAAAATCATATTTGGATGTCTTGTGCCCTCTCTTTTCATCTTCTATTAACTCATAATATAATTCATTTTTTCTCATATTCAATTTTTCTTTCCCAATACCATCACGATTATTATATCATTCAAATAAACTAATTTGTTTAATAATAAAGCAAAAGCATCCAACTTTCGTCAGATGCTCGCACTGTATTTATAAATCTTCTGCTTTATATAGTGTATACCCCTCGTAATAGTAACTATGATCTATTCCCTTCATATACACTTCTCTATCTCCAACTTTATCTGTCAGAGCCTGTTTTAAAATATATTTTATTTCAATATCCTTTATCGGACTTCTTTCCATTGCAAGTAAATAATCTTCTTTATCAACAGCGCTCCAATCAATAACCATATTCAGCTCTTTTTTCAAAATTAAATCAAGCCATATTCTTGTACTTCTTCCATTTCCTTCCCGGAATGGATGTGCTATATTCATCTCTACATACTTTTCAATAATTTCATCGAATGTTGACTGTGGCATCTTCTCAACATTCTCGATAGCCGCCTGCAAATACATCACTGGTACAAATCTAAAATTTCCCTTTGCAAGATTTACAGTCCGTATTTCTCCTGCGAATTCATACATTTCTTCAAATAAATATTTGTGAATAGCTGCAAGCATCTGAAATGTTCCTGCTTCATAAACATCCAAATATCCATTTTCAAATAGTTCAACAGCTTTTTTCTTACTTATCTTTTCTTCCATTCTAGCCAGTTCTGTGGAATCTGTAATATGAAGTTTATTCTCTAAAGCCATATTCTTCTCCTTTCTTCCACCTGCTTTCTGTATTCTATTTTAACCGATTCCCATCTATAACACAATAAAATCACCAAAAGAAAAAGCCGCGTACAATATCAACCATCTTTCTCCCTATCCCAACAATCTCTTATATGTCAGATCTATGAAAAATGCCCCCAGCGGAGCGGTAATCAGTATCGCAACCACTGCAACTGTCAAAACAATTTCCCCACATGCTAAGCCCATTGCAAGTGGCACTCCACCAATTGCTGCCTGCACCGTTGCCTTCGGAGTATATGCAATCATACAAAACAGTCGTTCTTTTCTGCTAAACCTTGTTTTAATAAGGCATAAACACACTCCCACCATCCGAAATGCAAGTACTCCAAAAATTAAAATCACTGCCGAAACGCCTGACGATAATGCGTACTTAATATCCACTGTTGCACCGACCAATACAAAGAGCATAACCTCTGCACCAACCCACAACTTATTAAATTTCACAGATAATCTTTTGGCTACACACGCTCTTTTCTTTTGCAATGCAATTCCGATTGCCATAACTGCAATTAATGATGCAAACGGAATAAGTTTTCCCCATTTATCTTCAATTGTTTCATCCACAGCTGCTCCGGCAATTTCAGAGCAAGCCGGCAAAAAACACATCAAAATCGCCGGTCTTCCTACTTTTCTTAAATCATTTAAGTCAAGAGACAATCCTGCTCTTGTCAAAATAATAATCAGCGTAATCCTAAGAAGCATACTTTATTCTCTCTTTCCTCTAAACTTAAAAATCAACACCACCCATAATGAAAAACGTCAATCTGCCCAAGACAAATTGACGTTCATTTTACTTTTCATATTTTATTTCAAATTGGTAGTTTTCGACATTTGCCGAAAGCACTGCTTTTTCTCCGGCATTTTCCCATGTGATTTCCAGCAAATTCTTTTCTGATTTTATTTTCATGGATGCTCCGTTCCCAAAGGCTTTGCAGGAATTTCGAAATTTAAGCAACATCAGTTGTTTTTTTACAACATCCTTTTGCAATAACTCCTGAATTTCTTCTTTCTTCAAATTGGTACGATTGATTTCTTTATGTCCTCCTGCTCCGGCTTTCTTGACCGCATCGTAATCATTTCTTCCTGCAAACAGATCCAAATACCATATTTGTGGTTTTCCGGGCATAAACAATTGAATTGCACGAGCCAGCAAAAGCTTAGATTCACTTTCTCCTAACGCACTAAAATATGTAGTATTCACTTGATAGTAGATACTCTTTTTCCCGTGAAGATTTTTTACATATCCACCCCGAGCGATCAGAATATCAATCAACTTTTGAATCTCTTCCTCCGGCAGCAAACCTTTCAAATCCAATAGTGGTATTCCATCATGACACCCCAACATATTTACTGTTTGTATTTTTTCATGATATATTTCTTTTGCCCACTTCTCGAGATATTCAGTTCTATGATTTTCAAGTGCATCTATGATCAATCCCGGAAGAAAAAAGTCATAAGTCATATATCCTTTTTCCGCTAACTTTTTATAAATTCCTTCGGAATAAGACGCATGAATCTCCGGCAGGAGTGTCAACCCATAGGAATCTGCCAATTCTTTGATCCGGCTTAATAAGTCCCATGTCCCCGGTTCATTTAAAAAATTTTTTTCGCCGGGTTCTTTCGGTGCATAGGCAAATGCATCCAAGCGAACAATGCTTGCACCATACCCTGCCAGTTTTTGTAACGTCTCTTGATAGAACTGCCACACAAGCGGGGATTTGATATTCAGATCCATTTGTCCCAAATACTGGGGATATCTGTCTTCCTGATAGAAGGTATTCCAATACGGCACTTTTTTTCCATCCGGAAATTGCACCATAAGAATGGGCAATTCTGGTTTTCGCAAAAACATCTTTTGCAAATATTGATCGTCCGGTTGAATAAATCCTTCTTCCGTCATGACACCATAGCCCTTCCAAAATTCATTCCAATTGATAAAGAAATCTTTATACTCTGACTTTTCTCCGTATTTCACAAGATTTTGAAACTGTGGCGATTGTGCTGAAGCATGATTCAATATAAAGTCTAATTTCAAATCTATGCCCAAATCTTTCAATTCCTCTAAATCTTTTTTTGCTGCAACTGTTTCATCAATCTCATAATCAATCACAGAAAATCCACGATCTAAATCCGAATGATAAAGACTTGGAAGAATATAAAAAGATTGGAAAGCTCCTTTCACATCTTCTTCATTCAGAAAAGCAACCATATCCGACAGCTTTCCCCCTAAGCTGTCCGGGTATGCATTCAGCATCGGTCCGTTTTTCCCGTGAGTTTCATACTTTTCCTCTGTAGAAACTGACAATTCTCCGGAAAGATTCATAACAATTTTTGCTCTTGAAATTTGTCGTTCCAAAAGCTCTTGTTCTATATCTAAAACAAGTGCCGTAAACGGGCTATCGATGTCCGTATCTCGGTTTCTTTCCATGCGATACCGCAAAGTTTCTTCCGGAGTGCTTTGTAAATATATTGGAATATCAATCTTTTTCAGTCGTTCGTTATTCCCATGTGTCCATTCTAAGAGAAGAATATCAATCTTAGAAAAGTCCTCCATTTTTTCATAGACTTTTTCAGAGTCAATATATCGAATATTGATCTGTGATTTTTTTCCAGAAACGCAGTCAGCACTTGATTGACTGCGTCATAATCAATTTCTTGCTCTGTACCCAGATATTCTTCTAACCCTTTTCTTCCTCCACATTCATAAACGCGCCGGCGTTCTTCATCATTTTGTTTGGGAACACGATAAGGATAGTAATCTCCTGATAAAACGAACACATGAAACCCTTCTGCTTCCAGATATTCTGCTAACTCTTTTGATATCCAGGTTTTACCTGCGCCCGAGCCACCATATAGAGATAGAATTGCGCGTCCTCGATTTTTCTCCAATACCTCCGGCAATAGTTTTTGAATTTCTCTCCATAATATCTGCGCATTCTTTTCTCTTCTTACTTCCATATGAATTCCACCTGATATGCCTCATATTCTCCGAGAGTGCTTGGTATTGGAAATCCTGCTTCCATCAATCCATCCGCAGCATATTCTCTGTTATCTACCGATGAGATATATGTGCTTCCTTCCAGCAAACCTTTTAATTTGATAAAAGTCACTCCCGCATTCGCCTGTTTATCCAGCACCACAACATTGAACAATGCATGTTTTTTATTTTCTGATACAAACAACCATGCTGCCATTGCGTCTTCCATCGGATTTGTCAGCCGATAGTATGTTCCTTGTTGAATCAATTCATTCTGCTTTTTGAATACGGCAACTTGTTCTTTTATTTCTTCCTTCTCTTCTGCACTTAGCATCTGCAGATTTAATTCATATCCAAAAGTACCTGCCATCGCAACGACTGCCCGAGTTTTTAAACTGGTAATGCGTCCGGTCTGATGATTTGGAACCGCCGATACATGCGACCCTACTGCAGATGCCGGATAAAAGAATGATGTTCCGTATTGAATTTTGGTTCGATCAATCGCATCTGTATTATCACTGCACCATATTTGCGGTGTATAATACAACATTCCGATATCGAATCTTCCTCCTCCGCCGCTGCATCCCTCAATCAAAAGCTCCGGATATCTTTGAATCATTTGTTCTAAAAAGTCATAGACTCCTACTACATAATCATGTAATACAGTTCCTCTTACACTCACATGCGAATATACATCTGAAATGCTTCGATTCATATCCCATTTTACATAGGTGATATTCCCCTGATCCAAAACTTTGCATATCGAAGCAAAGATATAATCTCTCACATCTTTTCTGGAAAAATCTAATACAAGTTGATTTCTGGAGCGAACCGGACTTCTTCCCGGAATCTGCAGCACCCAATCCGGATGGTTCCTATACAATGTACTATCTTCCGAAATCATTTCCGGTTCAATCCAAATTCCAAAGTCAACACCCAACTCGTTTATTTTTTCTATCAAAGTCCCGAGTGAACAGCCGAGTTTCTCTTCGTTGACTTCCCAATCTCCTAATCCGCTATTGTCATCGTCTCTTTTTCCAAACCACCCATCATCCATAACAACCAAGTCGATTCCTACATCCGCTGCATTTTTTGCCAATTCCAGCATGGTTTCTCCTGTAAAATCGAAATACGCAGCTTCCCAACTATTGATCAAAACGGGACGCATTTTTTTCTGGAAACTTCTACGAATCACATGATGATTGATGCAATTGTGATAGTTGTGACTCAATGCTCCGAAGCCATTCTGAGAAAAAGAGAAAATGGTTTCCGGTACGACGAATCGCTCTCCGGGATTTAACGGATAAGCAAATTGTTCCGGTTGGATGCTCATAACAGTCCGCACTTGATCGTACGGATCTTTTTCTGTTTCAAATCGAAATCCACCGCTATATACAAACGCAATCCCATAGCAATTTCCACGATCTTCTGTCGCATTTACATCCGCTAAAATAAATGCCGGATTATATTGATGACTGGAGGTTCCCCGCCTGCTTTCAAACACACTGCTGCCATAACCTATCCTTTTTCTCTGCACAGTTCTTTCCATAGTATGACGTCCGCAAAAACTAAGCAGATCATATTGTCCGGGCAATAATTCTAAGCACGCAGATCCCGCTTTTTCTATTATGATATTTTCAGAGCCATGATTTTCAATGATTACGCTTCTTGTTATGATATCAAGTTGTTCCACCACCCCATATAACAATGTGACTTTTAAATTGCTGACACAATCTTCCATATATATTTCTAAAGTTTCCGCTTCGTTTTCTTCTGCATAAACTGCCGGCAAACCCGATAAGTTATATTTCCCTTTTTTAATCGTATGTCCTGCATATTGAAGCTTACAGCTTTCTGAATGATCTGCATTTTGAATGAGCAAGGCTGCATTTCTGTAATCCCCTGTTCCCCAAGTCGGATACTCTTGTGGAAGAACATCCAAGGAATACGTTCTGTCCGCTCCTGCTTCAGCCGGATTCCCGGAAAATCCTCGATCTGCATAAGTTAAAAGATAGTCCATTGCTCCGTTTACTTTTGCTCCATAATATAAATGTAGCAAAAATCCATAGGAATCCACCTTCATCTGATAGGTTGTATTCTTAGTATCAATTGAAAAAATCTGTTTTTCTTTCCAATATCGAATCGCCATATATCGTTTCTCCTTTTTTTTATTTCACTGCACCATTTACTACGCCGTCTAAGATCTGTTTCTGACAGATTAAATAAAAAATCAATATAGGAACTAAGGATAATAAATATGAAGCAAATGCCAGATTATAATTTGTTCCAAATTGTGACTGGAAATTCAATTGCGCAAGCGGCAATGTATTCCATTCTTTTCCTGCCATAATCACCAATGGTGTCATAACATCATTCCATACGGATAATGCAGTAAGCACTGCAACCGTTGCATGCATCGGCTTCATAACCGGAAAAATCACGGACCAGTATGTTTTCCAAATGGAAGCTCCGTCTACTTTTGCCGCTTCTTCCAAAGCTAATGGAATATTTACCAAATATCCCGAATAAAGAAGAATATTCATCGGCATATAAAAAACAACATACAATAACACCACGCCAAACCAATTTTCCAATCCCATTTCTGCTGTCTGTTTTGCCAACGGCATCATCAAAATCGCAAACGGCACAAACATTCCACTCACAATAAACAAATATACAAAATTATAAAATTTACTTTCCTTTCTGTTTCTGGCAAGTGCATAGCCCATCAAGGAATGAATTACCAATGATAAGCCAACAGTCACGATCGTAATCATCAAACTATTCCCCAGAGAATGCCAAAAATCTGTAACCCTCATCGCTTCTTTAAAATTATGCAGACTCCACGTCTGAGGCAGAGACAGGATGCCGGCAATACTGTTGGTCATCTCTGTTGGCTGTTTAAAAGCAATGACAATTGTCATATATAGCGGAAGTGCAATCGCAGACAGACCCAATATAAGCAAAATCATCGCCGGTAAATTTTTCTTTTTGTTTATCATAACTGCTCCTCCTTCTTACTGGATATCTTCATCTGCATAACCGAGATTATAACGATCACAATGAAAAATACAACTGCATTTGCACTTTGAAAACCAAATTGTCCACCAGACATTCCATTGTTATAGATTAAGTAGGAAATAGATTCTGTACTTTGTGCCGGACCACCTTTTGTTAACGCCATGATTTGATCAAATACCATAAGGAAATTTTTGATACAAAGCACCATATTGATACTAAAAAATGGAATAATCAACGGGAATGTAAGTTTTCTGAATTTCATAATTCCGGTTGCTCCATCTAATTCTCCAGCCTCATAGACATCAACCGGAACCGTCTGTAAACCGGAAATGTAGATAATCGTATTCATTGCAATTGCCTGCCATGCACACACAATCATAATACCGATCCACGCAGTATTCGGATTAGATAAGATGCTGGATTTTAATCCTTCCACTCCAACCATATCTGCAACCGCAGGGACAATATATGTGAAGAAATAGTTGAAAATATACCCCACTACCAATGATCCTAAAATGTTCGGCAGAAAATATGCACCTCTAAAAAAACTTTTTGCACGAATCTTACTATTCAACGCTAATGCAAGTAACAAACTGATCACATTTACCACAATGGTTGTAACGATTGCCAATTTAAAAGTAAACCAATACGATTTCAATACTCTTGTATCTGTAAACAAATCCATGTAATTTCGAAAACCTACATAATCATAGTTACCAAATCCTCTTGAATTTGTAAAACTATATATAATTCCTCTGATCAATGGAATTGTATTAAAACAAATAAATAACGCCAAAATCGGTATTGTAATTATCAGAAACGTTTTCTTTCTTTCATTCTTCATCCCATTTGTCTCCTTTATTTTGTTGATTTGTTCCGACTATTTTCGTATTCTTCTACCATACGAATAATATCTCTATTGTATCGCAGCCAATCTGTATCAAATCTTTTTAAAAACGCATCCACATCTTTTCGAATTAAAAACGTCTGAATTTGTGCATCCACTGCCATTTCTGATGGATAATAATGATCCTGAAAATCGAACATTTTCCCGGCTTTGATATACTCTGTCATACCGTTCAGCATTGGAGACAATTTAAAATCTCCTTCTTTGCACGGAATAGCATTTTGCAAATCGGCATATGCCTGCATATTTTCATCCGAATACAGAAAATCAAGCACTTCATAGGCAGCTTCTTTATTCTCACAGGTCTCTGCTACGCAGAACTGTAGATCAATTCCGGAATTCAATGCATTTTTCTCTGCCAGATCGTTTGCAGGCATCACAAATGAATCAATATTTAATTGCGGATTTACTGATAAAATTTGTGGTACGGCATAACTTCCGATAGGATACATTGCTGACTCTCCTTTTGCAAAGGCAGTACATGCATCATTGTATCCGTATGCAAATGGATCCTCCGGTCCGTATTCAATAAGCTTCAAATATTTTTCTGACAGTTCCCGATATTCCTTCGAAAATGTAGTCTTACTACGATTTACTTGTTGTGCAACATCGGCCGGTGCCAAATCTACTGCCATAGAATTCCACGGTGCAAGGCATGTCCATGTATCTTTGAATCCAAAATAAAATGGTAGTATGCCTTCTCCTTTTATTTCTTCACAAAGCGCCATCAATTCCTCCCAATTTCTCGGTATCTGCCATCCATGTTCTTGGAATAAATCTTTATTGTATAGAATTCCTGCTGCATTTGCGGCATAAGGAACCGCATAAACTCCGTCCATTGGCACCAGTTCCAATGCTTGATCAATATCAAGATATGCCTGTTTAATTTTCTTCAGCCCTTCATAATCTGAAATATCTGCAAAAATCTCGGCATCCATGTAATAAGAATAATTGATATCTCCGCCAACACCGATAATATCCGGATAATCTTCACGGATAAATCGTGTTCGTAAAATCGCATTTGCATCATTTGGTGAGTTTATCGTCAACTGTATATCATCATGTAAGGCATTGAATTCATCTTCTAGTTCTTCAAAGTAAGCTGCCGCTTCCGGCTTATACTGAACGATCTCTATTTCTGTTACACTGTTGTTTTTTGCCTTTTCACATCCTTGAAAGACAAAAGACGTCGTAATACAGCAACTTACAACTATCAATCTTTTCATCCATGTCCTTTTCATATTTTTTCCTCCTAACCTTTTCTATAAGTATCATATCATACCATTATGCGTCTTAAAATATCATCATAATTCAGCTTTTATATCTTTATGCTATTTTAAATATCGATATTGTAAATCACCTAGCATTTTGATATATTTATGTATAAGAACAAAGAAATAAATGCAGGTGTTGTATATGAGCGAAGTTATTTTTTCTATTTTTCCAAGCAAAAATTTCATAGATCTGGGACTGTATCAATTTGGCTGGGAGCATTGCGAACCTTCCCATTCATTTGGTCCTGCAATGCGCAATCATTTTCTTTTCCACTATGTGATTTCCGGAACCGGTACTTTAATTGCCGAAAATTCCAAAAAAGAATCAATTTCTTATTCTATTAAAAGTGGTCAAGGCTTCATGATTTTTCCAAATCAAATCTGCACCTATATCGCAGATGCTCAACAACCTTGGGAATATGTTTGGATTGAATTTGATGGCCTTCGAGCCAAAGAAACTGTAGAATTGTCTGGGTTATGCGTTAATTCTCCGGTTTACAAAGCTAAATATAAGGATGTTGCTCAGACTATGAAAGATGAAATGTTATATATCATAAATCATAAAGACGATTCTCCATTTCATCTGATTGGTCATTTATACCTTTTTATCGATAGCTTCGTAAAATCTTCTGCAATCACTCAGATAAGTAAAAGTAATAATTTACGGGATTTTTATATCAAAGAAGCGCTTTCTTTTATTGAACAAAATTTTCAAAACGACATTACCGTGGAAGAGATTGCCGCCTGCTGTGGTTTAAATCGTAGCTATTTCGGGAAAATTTTCCATGAGGTTTTAGGAAAATCTCCACAGGAATTTCTCATTTCCTATCGAATGACTAAAGCAACCGAATTGCTAAAACTGACTTCTTTATCCATTGCTGAAGTCGGCTCCGCAGTCGGCTATTCAAACCAACTGCATTTTTCCAGAGCTTTCAAAAAAATTTATGGGATTTCTCCTAGACAATGGCGTAATGAAAACCCATTTAAACGGATATAATTTTTCCATAAAGAACATTCCGTAAAGAACTCCTGCCACAGTACACTTTACTTTTCACTTCATCAAAAAAAATAATCTTTGGAACGAATGCAATGGTGCGTGCTATAGTAAGGAGTTGGCATTCTCCTTGAAAAATATTTTCTGCGCCTTTACTAAGAAGCATACTTTATTCTCTCTTCTTCTAAACTTAAAATGCAAGAAATAGGCTTTGCCTATTCAACTCCCCTGCCCCTCAATCTTGAGGGGATAGGGGTTTCTTTTTTTTACTTCTTCTTGCATAATAGGTTTATGAATATCTTACAAAAAATCTTTACCGACTATTATGAAGAAATTAAATATACTCTTCATCCCAGAGACACTGAGATGGAAAATATTGATAAAATGATCAACTGTGGTGACCCTGCTTTCGGTGGTGCCATGTATATCTGCACACATTGTGGAAAGTTTAAATTTGTTCCCTTCCGTTGCCATAGTCGCTTTTGTCCTACCTGTGGCAACAAATATGCCATGGAACGTACTACCAGTATGTCTTTTAAATTGGTTAATGTCAGACATCGTCATTGCGTTTTTACCATTGACGAAAATCTTCGGGATTTCTTCATCAATGACCGTTCTCTGCTTAATTGTCTTTTTCACGCAGTTAATAGCGTTGTTTCCCGCATGTTTTATCAAATGAACAAATCAAAAAACTTTACCCCTGGTTTTATTATGGTTTTACATACATTCGGCAGAGACCTCAAATGGAATCCACACATTCATTGCCTTATCTCTGAAGGTGGTTTCAGTGATGATGGTTTCTGGCGTCATGTCAAACATTTTAATTACACCTTTCTTCGCAATGCTTTCCGGACTGCACTCCTGAATGAAATGGAATCCATCATCGGTCTTTCCTTTAAAAAGGTCAAATCCAAGTGTTACAGCGACCATAAACATGGATTCTACGTTTATGCCAAGCCAAATCTCTGTGATCCTAAAACAGTTATTAAATATATTGGTCGTTATCTGGGTCGTCCCGTTATCGCAACCTCCAGAATCGATAACTATGACGGTCATACTGTTACTTTCCATTACAATCGCCATGAAGATAATAAATACATACAAGAAACAATCCCTGCTATTGATTTCATCCAAAGGCTCATCCGTCATATCCCTGAGAAACACTTTAAAATCATTCGATATGGCGGCTTATATGCCAGACATCGAAAAATAGACTCAAAACTTTATCGTGCAATCTCTAAGAATAAGCATCGTATCTATCGAAGTTTCAATCAATGGAGGAACGCCATCCTATCTTCTTTCGGCTACGATCCTTTAGAATGTCCTGACTGTAAACATAAAATGGAGTTTCTTGAACTCTATTACAACCATAAGCGCGTATCCCTCGAAGAACTATACGAGAAAGCAATGTCCAAATCTCTCGGAAAGCGTTCTTCCGCATGATTTCTTTTGGATATTCTATGCTATAATCCTTTTAAAGGAGGATTAACATTATGAAACCTAATATCGAGGAATTACGCACAAAATACATCAATAATCCACCAGAAGGAATGACTTCTAAGGACATTCGTCGCATGAGCGAAGATGAACTTCTTGATATGGATTATTTCTTAAATGAAGACGATTTATTTTCCGATGAGGCCGGTGTAGAAGGCTTTTATGTCTTCTAAACAGTGTCATCTCATTTCCACGCCCGCCCTTGTGCGGGCTATTTTCATTCAGGAATTCGACGAAAGTCGAACTTTCCTATAAAGTAAAAAAAAGAAAACATCTTGAATGCGTAAACACTCAAGATATTTTCTTACATTATTCTCTAAATATACCATTTAATAAATCGATCATTATCTCCACGAACCCAATCTCTCACTGTATGTATTGGATCTCCGTTCATATCAAACACACACATTTCACTTGTGATAACTGGCGTCTCTACTGGAATATGCAAATACTCTGCAACCTCTTTGTCAGCCAATACAATTTTAACACTTCTTCGCCCTTTATTAGATGGTATCATATGATACTTATTCATAAGAATATCATAAAAAGATCCTTCAAGATTATCATCTTTTAATTTGACCATATCTGAGAATAAATGATTTTCTTCTACTGTAACAGGCACTCCATCTGCAATTCGTATTCTTTTAAGAACAAGAATTTTACCCTGGGCTCTCTCTCCAAAAAATTCTCTATCCAAGTCTGTCTTAATATCTTCAATTCCAAATTTTACAACCTTAGAAGTTAAGTTTACTCCCTGCATCTTGGCATCTTCGGTAAAACTTGTAATTCCAATCGGCAAACGCAACATATCAGATTGTGCAACAAAGCTTCCCTTCCCCTGCACCTTAATAATATAACCATCTACCGCCAATTCCTCCATTGCATTACGCACCGTTACACGGCTCATATTATATTCTTTTTGCAATTGTGCTTCTGATGGTATTTTGTCTCCAGCTTTTAATATCCCTGTTCGTATATCTCTTTTAATCTTATTCTTTAGCTGTAAATACAATGGTGTCGAATTTGCTTTTTCGAAATCATGCATAACTTTCTCTCTCTTTATCTTATACTAAACTTTTATTATCTATCTTCCATTATATTCCAATAGTCTTTTAATTACAATCTAAAATATTGACACTTCAAAAAACACGTCTTAATATGTATTATATAAATTAATTAAAGGAGAAACTGCAGATGAAAACATTATTATTTCCACATTTTACTTTTGTCACCTCACTATATTATTTGTCTTACACTATTATTTATGGCTTTGTTACAGTTTTTATGCAATACAAAGGCTTCAACAATACTGCCATCGGTTTTCTAATGGCATGCGCTTCTATCCTCTGCATCTTATTTCAATTTTGGGCTGGTTCTTTTTTAGATCACCACCCAACATTGTCCGTAAAAACAATTTTGCTTTATTCCTTTATTTTCACATATATTGCAAGTATTCTCCTCTTTTTTTCGAACCAAAAATGGCTTATATTTATTTGTTATACGTTTATTGGTTCTATTATGACCGCAAGTGCCTCATTCATAAATATATTAGGCATGGAATATCTAAATGCTAAAATAGCATTGAATTATTCTCACGCAAGGGGATGGGGCTCTTTTTCTTTTGCATGCGCTTCATTAATTGTGGGAAGTATTATTAATCATTTCTCTATAGAAAGTATCTTTCCAATTTTCTTTATTACTCATCTTTTACTTTTATTTACGCTATTTACCTTAACAACTGCTAATCAACTTTCATATTCCATCCGCCTCTCCCCTTCTTATTCTTATAAAGATAAATTTACTACTTTCTTTAAAAAAAATCCCCTGATTCTATTACTGTTTATTAACATTTTTCTTATATATATTGGCTATTCTTCTGTCTTCAATTTTCAATTTAATATTATTAAATCTGTCGGTGGCACCAGCCAGGAACTCGGTATTTCAAATTGTATTGCAGCAATACTTGAACTCCCTGCCATGGCATTTTTTACTCCACTATCAAAAAAATTTTCATATAAAAATCTTTTAATAACCTCTTGCTTATTTTTCTTTCTTAAAATTATTGCCTTTCTTTGTGCTGATAATATAGCAGAAATTTATCTTGCTCAATGTCTGCAATTTTTTTCTTATGGTTTATTTATACCGTCCTCTACCTACTACCTCAATTCAATCCTTCCAATACAAGATAAGTCTAAAGGTCAAACATTACTTGGAATCTTTACTTTCGGGTTGAGTGGACTCATCTCAAGCTTATTAAGCGGAACTATTTTAGATTTCTTTTCCGTAGATATCTTACTTGCTCTTGAGGCTATCCTTTCTTTTATCGGAATAATTGGAATTTGCATAACATGCCATTTTCTCACAAAAAATTCCACCTCTCCTTCCTAGGTCACACAAAAAGACTGTGACAGAATTTGTAACTTCTGTCACAGCCTTTGATTTTTATTATCATTTTGTGTAAAATTTTTTACAGATAACTTTCCAGCACTTTCCGCACAGCTCCCGGTCCTTTTAATTCTTCTCTTAAAATATCCTCGATCTGTTCGCCAATACCGGCCTCATATAGATCTACTCCGAAAATATTTACGTTAGAAAGAATTTTTCTTGCCCGGTCTCCAAGACTGGATGGATCTCCAATCACAACTCCGGCTAACTGCTCCTGTAACTCGTCATTCATCGGATCCGGAGACAGTTCGAAAGTATTTCCTTCATCATCAACTGCCAACAGATAACGGAGCCATCCGGCAATCGCAAGCGGAATTGCTTTTAATTTCTTTGCATCGCCATCGCGCTCAACATATGCTTTCACCGTTTCACCAAAACGTACTCCTACACCCTGTGAAATATCTGTCACCAGTCTCTGCACTGTATCGCCAAGGTATGGATTTGGGAATCTCTCATAGAGACACTCATCTAAAAATTCTTTTGGAGAAAGAATCTTTGGATCCGGTACTACTTCCATTCCTTCTGCTCCGACTGCTTCTGCAAATTTCAAAGAAGCCGGGTCTTTCATCTGGTCTGAGAACAGTGTATATCCCAGAACACATCCATATGGTCCTAATGCTGAGTGCACCGGATTCAGACACACCGTCACTTTCATTCTTTCTGATTTATTTACCGTATCTCTGTCCGTCATATAGACACCCGCATTTGACTTCTCAAGCGGAGGACGTCCATTCGGAAAGCTGTCCTCAATGACAAGATATTGCGGACCTTCTGCGTTGATAAACGGAGCAATATATGTACGTTTGGAAGTGATAACCGGCTGCATATCTTCTACACCGGAAGCCTCCAGCGAATCTGCAATCTCTGTACTCGGACGAGGTGTAATCTTATCGATCATTGTCCATGGAAATGCCACTTTGCTCTCGTCACTGACATAAGCGATAAAGTCATCTTCCACAAATCCTTTTTCCTTCCATGCTTCCGCCATTTCTACAACAGATGCACGAAGTCTGGCACCGTTCTGAGAGCAGTTATCCATAGACACTAATGAAATTGGAAATGCTCCTGCACGGAATCTCTCTAACAGCATTGCTGTTACGATCGCCATTGCGCATGTTCCCTTCTCAGGTCCATTTTCAATATCATTCTTCACAAACGGGAAATATTCTCCGTCCGCATTCCGAAGCGCATAACCTTTCTCTGTGATGGTGAAAGAAACCATCTGAAGCCCTGGTGCAGTGAAAATTTCTTTCAGACGTGCCCACTGAGCTTCTTCTGACGGAATCGCCTTCACCGCCTCACTCATAGAGCCAAGAACTCTTTTTTCAACCGTTCCGTCATTATGAAGGATCACGCTGATTCCGAGATTATCATACGGATCATAGATCTTATCTACTAAATCAAAGTCAAAGCTTTCCACACATGTAATGCCTTTATCCATATATTCTTCATTTAATAAACGATCTGCAATTCCTCCGAGAAAGATACGGAAAATGTTACCGATTCCAAAATGAACCCACACCGGATCTTTTTTTGCTCTTTCTACCACCTCTGCCACATCGTAAGATGGCAGTGCAATGTTGGCAGCCTCCCATGCTGCCTTATCTTTTAAACTCTCTATTGTAAGCTTCATATACAATCTCCTCTCCGACCAATTCTGCCGGCATTCATACGATTTTAATCTTCTGTGATCTTAATTACTGCTTTTACAATATCTGCCTTGTTATTCATGCTGTAGTCCATAGCTTTCTGTGCTTCATCCAATGAGAATATATCTGTAACGATTCCCTTTAAGTTCACTTTTCCTGACGCAACTGCATCGATTGCAAGAGGATAAATATGACGATAACGGAACACTGTCTTAAAGGTCAGCTCCTTATCTAATACGAGACTCATTGGAAGTGTCATCTCACCGCTCTTACTATATCCTACTAATACAATATTAGATCCTTTCTTCGCCATATGAATTGCCTGAACTGTTGTAATCTGAGTTCCTGCTGTCTCAACAACCAGATCAGCGCCCATGCCGCCGGTCAATTCTTTTACTTTTGCCACAACATCTTCTTTCGCACCGTTGATCACACCTGTTGCGCCAAGTTCCATTGCCTTATCCAGACGTTTTTCCATAATATCAACAACGTATACCTCGGATACACCTCTTGCCTTTAATGCCATCATAGACACAAGACCGATACATCCGGCACCCATAACAACTGCTTTCTGTCCCAAATGTGCATCTCCCTGGATCGCTGCATGGAAACCTACTGCCAAAGGCTCGATCAACGCACCCTCTAAGGTACTTACATTATCCGGAAGCTTGAAACAAAGGTCTGCTTCATGTGCCACATATTCCTGGAACACTCCGTCAACCGGTGGAGTTGCAAAGAAAATAACATCTGGACATAAGTTGTATTTTCCCTGTTTACAGAATTCGCAATGGCCGCATGTTTTTCCCGGCTCCAGAGCCACTCTGTCTCCAACCTGTAAATGTTTTACATTTTCTCCAACCTCTACTACAACGCCTCCCGGCTCATGACCAAGTACAAATGGCGGTTCTACTACATAATCTCCGATTGCTCCGGTTTCATAATAATGCATATCAGAGCCACAGATACCTACATACTCCAGTTTTACTAATACTTCATCTGCTGCCGGCTTCGGGATCTCTCTCTCTACGAAACCCATTTCGCCAATTCCATTCATAACAGCTACTTTCATTTTCCCTTCCATGTTTTGTACCTCCATCTTTTCAAAACTTTCATTAAACACTTTATTAAAGTACTTATATTATCGTCCGTTTTGTATAAAATGTCAACCAAAAACCCAAAAAAAGTAGTAATACCAACCAATTTTCTACGCTCTTTTATTCATAGGATATCAATTTCTGAACTTCTGAAAGCGTCTGATACTTTCCACATGCCAGCAGCACAAACAGACTGGCTCCATAAGCCGCCTCTTCTGAATACTTCGGAATCTTCAGCTCCATTCCAAATCGATCACAGCAGATTTTTTGAAGCAGCGGATTCATGCGCACTCCGTTTCCGCTTCCCACGAAAAATGCTGCCCCTTTTGACTCTTCCGGAAGTGTACAATAATGCTGGTATAATTCTTCACAGATTCCTTTCAGAACACCCAATGCAAGATGCCCCGGGCGAAAATTATCCACTGTGATTCCGGCAACACTGCCCGTAATAGACGGATTCTGTCTTGTTCCGTTAAATCTGGTATCTACAGTAAGTTGTTTTTCCTCTTCATAAGCCGCTGCTGCCGCCTGATTCAGAATCTCATAAGCCGGTCTCTTCGCTTCTGCCTCTGCCAGTTCCAGTGTTTCTTCAAAAAAACGCTTCATCAATGAATATGCATATCCGCCGCATAATGCCGACCCTGCCAGCAGCCAGGAATCTCCCACATATGGTCTGCACTCAAGATTTTCTCCTTCTGCAATTTTTTCACTGTAAGCTGACAATTGTGCCCCTGTTCCTACATTCAATAATACTTTGCACTCTTCATTTACCGAGCCTAAAAAGCTGGCCTGATTATCCCCCAGAGAGACTGCTACCGGAATACCTTCCGCTGTCTTTCCGCACAAAGCATTCTCTTTTGTCACCTGCGGGAGCATTCGGATATCCATACCTGCTCTTTCAATTGCTTCTGTATCAAAACATCCCTTCTGTATATCATAGACTCCAAGACTTGCTGCCATACTCTGATGGAGTAACGGCGCTTTCTCCCGTGCAATTGAAAAAGCTACATAGTCCGGAATTGTACAAAATGATACTGCTTCTTCTGGGATTAATCCATGCTTCGTATTGTAATAATGTGTTGTAAGGCCAAAGCCGGTAGCCATAGCATATCCCGTGATTTCAGATAATTCTTTTGCATAACTCATTCCACTCTCCGGATTCACCTGATCTCCACGCTGATCCTGCCATGTATACAGAGGACTTACTGCCTTCCCTTCTTTGTCAGTGTAAAGGATTCCATGCATTGCACCGGTCACCCCTATACTTTCCACATCTTCATAACAATCCAAATAATCTGCGAGAAGCTGACGACACAATTCTAAAATCCGTGTTGGGTTCTGAATCCGTTCCCAGCTCCTTTCTGATTTTAGATGCGCATCATTCGTCAGTGTTTTTGCATCCAGAAGCTCTCCCGTCTCTGCATCTGTCAGCACAGCACATACGGTAGTTGTCCCAATGTCCATTCCAATTGTTTTCATTCCTCATCCTCCCTCTTTCTATAGACTGGTTGACTCCAGATCCAGTCTGGTTATAATATCTTCCTGAATCGCCGGAGACAAATCCAGGAAATTAACAAACGTTCCATGAATTCTCATAATGTACACACCGCTTGGAGCATATTTTTTCGGATCAGCCAGTACTTTTCTTAACATATCCGGCGTTGTTACATTTACATATAGATAAAATGGCTGAATTTCTTTATTTGCCGGGTTATAGAATAGCGGTGCAACAATCTTCTCTTTAAACTCCATTCCCTTTCCTTCAAAAGAGTCGGCACGGAAATAATTTGGATTAATACCAAAATGAGAAGCGTAACCTCCATTCATTTTCTCATATGGAAGTTTCATTCCCGACAACACCCGGAAGCCCAATCCCGAATGTGCCTCCCCGTATAACGGATCCACTCCGTATCCAAGCATATCTCTTGATTTTCTTCCGTCCGGTGTTGCTCCCACCCAGTAACCATACAACAAATGTGTTGACGGTGTCGCAAAATCACTTCGGAACGGATTCCCCAGATAATTCTTTCTGGAAGAAACAATATCGCTGACTTTCTCTGCGATACATCTGGCCTCTTCATCAACCACCGTTTCGTTATTTCCAAATTTTTTACAGCTCAAAAGATACTGATGCATCTCCGGATCATGTTCGAAATTTGTCCGCAATGCTTCTACCAGTCGGTCTGCATCTTCCGGACGTTCTCTTAACAACGTATCAATCGCAACAAATGAATCTGCCACCACAGATAATCCATGGATCAGGCAGCCACTTCCATTGTATTTTGTTCCTTGTTTTTTCGTATCTCTTGTGTCAATTCCGGTTTCCACTCCTCCCATCATCGCAGATAAAAATGGAACCTTTAGAAGTCCGATTGCCTCTGACGCAGCATTGGCCGCTGCTGTCATCTGGTCCACATACTCCTCCACATTCCGGTAGAAAATCTCACGGATATTTTGAAGCACCTCCAACTTACTGCCACATCCGTTTTCTGCATCTGTTTTTCCGAGTTTTTTCCCTGTAATCGTAGATACGCCGCCATTAATACACAGTTCTAATATTTTCCCGAGATTAAGCCAGCTGTTTGTCGTATTTCCGTTATCTTTTCCCATGATAAGCGGCTCCTGGCATCCGGCTACCGAATAATCCGGCAGATCTTCTTTTTCCACTCCGTGTGCCTCCAAGATCGGGAAGAGACTGTCATCGTTGAAAAGCGATGGTGTTAAACATCCCGGAGTGAAGAAAAATCGTCCGAGGCTTTCATATAATTCCTGCGGCGTATTCTTATGCAACTTCACAGACAGGATCGGCTGCGGAAGATTCATATCATAATAAGCATCCAGCAGCGCATATGTAGTGAGATTTGTCAGATCTTTTCCGTCTACATCTTTTCCGCCTATCAGTAAATTCTGCGAAATTGCCCAGCTTCGATCTGCCACGTTAAAAAACACGAGAAGATGCTTTAACAGTGCTGCCGCCACCTCGCGGCTCATATTTGTCTTTGCGCGGTACGGTTCAAAAATTCTGTCTGCATTTCCTACAGAAAATGCAAATGGATTCGGTGTCTGCTCCAGGCACATCGTCTGCCAGATTAAAATAAAGGACTGAATTGCTTCATATAAATTGTCAGCTCCGTTCCTCGGCACTTTATGAAGCGTCTCCTTCATCAGACGATATCTTCCTTTATCTTCCGGCAAAACCGCACGATTTTCTCTCTCTTCCGCCAGCGCCGCATAACGATCTGCCAAAATTTCCAGAGCTTCCATCGAAATTTTCATTGCTTCGAAATAGCTCTTCCTTTCATCTTGACACATCTCTTGATTTTTCAAAATTGCTTCCTTCACCCCTGTGGTTCCATGAGCAAGAAGAGGACGTACATCCGGAATCAAATGCCCCGTCACCTGTTCAATGAAGAAAATCGCCTCGCTGGTACTATCCCCTGCAATGTCATACGCTTTTCGAAGTGCATCTGCAAATTCTGTCCGATTATTATATTCTCTCAGATCTTTGATTCTCTCCTCTGTAATATCGCCAATTGGATCAATGTCTCCGAACACTGCCACCGGATCACAATATCCACAGAAAGAATCCACCGTAAATGCCGGATTGATCAACGCATATGAACGCGCAAACGAATCATCCTGTGTGCCCGCAAATACATGATATTCTCCTAATGTGAGAGGAATGCGTTTCATCACTTCCACCTGTGTCCTGGCTATACGGATACAGTCTTCTTCGTTTTTATATGTTTCATCACATTCCCGCTGAATCTCTTTTGCCAGAAACCATCCTTCCAAATGATTCAGCTCTCTCTCTTCCTGAAATCTTTTTTTCGCAAGATCCGTAATCCGATCTGCCTGAAATACTGCCTTTACTTCCATTGCTGTCTCCCTTCTTTCCATTAGCTCTTTTTTAATTGTATTCCGTTCTTTTTTAGCTTCTCCTGAAAATATTGAATCTGTTCTATTGTTACATGTGCTTTTTCTGTCATTTGATAATTCATACCGCATGCTTCCCATTTATTTTTTCCAAATTCATGGTATTTCAAAATTTCAACCGTTACATTTTCACCCGCAAGCTCTTTTAAATATCGGGTAAACATCTCCATGTCCTCTTCACTGTCATTTACCCCGCCAATGAACGGAATCCTGATATCCAGATGTTTATGCACTTCTGCCGCATGCTTCAAATTTCGATCAACCATGTCAAAAGGAACCCCTGTGTATGCCATATGCTTTTTTGCATCCAGGTGTTTGCAGTCCATGATCAGCTGATCAATATACGGAAATAATTCCGGCAGCCTCGGATTCGCTCCGTTCGTTTCAATTACCGTATGAACTCCCGCTTTTGTAAGCCGAATCAAAAGTTCTTTCAATGCATCAAACTGCATGGTTGCCTCTCCTCCGGTAAATGTTACTCCTCCACCGTCATAGAACATCGGACTGCTCCTTAGAATCTCATCGAAGATTTCATCTGTTGTATATTCTTCAAAAGATAACCGAAGTCCTTTGTTTTTATATTTTACAGTCTGACATTCCATCCCGTCACATTTCGCACATACAGAACGATCCAGTACCTTTTCTTTCACAGCGCCTTTCGGACAAAGCTCATCTTGAATCCAATCTTTATCCAGATAAAGAGCCCCTTCCATTTTCATTCCTTCCGGATTCGCACACCACGGACATTTCATATTACATCCCTGAAGATGATAAACAAGACGATTGCCCTGTCCGTCCTGCGAATAGTTGAAGCCCTTCTGGAAGATTCTTATTTTCTCCATCTCTTTCTTCCTCCTTTCTATTGGTATTGTTGTATATAACCATTCGGAATATTATAAATGCTATTCACCATTTGATATTGCTTTAAACTGTCCTTTTACCGGACATATTTTGGCTTTCCATTTCGCCCCTTCTTCCATCTGACATTTCAGACATTCGAAAATCTTTTCTGCACTCGCCTGTAAATCTTGATTATACAAAAGAAACGAATATTTTTTTGCACCTTCAAATTCATCAATAACCGCTAACGTTACTTTCGACTGTTTTCCGGAAGAATCAAATTCATTTTGATCTGCCAGAAATTCCAATACCTGCATTCCAATCTCTCCTGCCCCACACAGGATAAGCCCATGCTCCATCGTTTCTGCCAGTTCGTTGATTCTTTCCAGAGCTTCCCTCTCAATCCTTCGATCTCTTCTCCACGGAACATTTTCGACTTTGCCCTCCGGATGAATTCTCCGATAAGCTTCTTCGCGTTTTCTGATATTGCTGACATACAGATTATCCCAGCCGACATACATATAATCTACAAATGTATCCCCTGCACGCAGAAGTGTTTCGACCGCATCTTCATTGTCCAGAAAAACACTGTCCGCAAAGGGATGTGCCGCGTCCGTATCAAAAAACACCAGATTCATACCAATGCTTCGAAGTCTCAGAAGTTTTTCTCTGTCAATGCTTTGATCATCCGGCCACACAACAACATTTCGAATATCCTTGCGGTAGAGCCGATAGAGACAATCTTCCAGTGATGTCGGTTCCGGTACTTCTACATACAAAAGCAAGGTATCATGCTCCCATGCACATTTTTGAAACTCCGCGATAAAACGAACGAAAAATGGATTTTTTGAAGGCGCCACTAATGCGATCACATCCAGAGGATTGCGATTCCCATAATTTTTAAGTGTGACTTTCGTTCCATTACCGACCTCTCTGACAATCAAATCATCTTCTTCCAGAAGCTCCAATGCTTTTCGCACTGTAATACGGCTCATTCCGTATTCTTCCGCCAATTGTCGTTCCGAAGGAATACGCTCTCCGCTCTGGTATACGCCCTCATATATTTTTTCGCACAACACATTTTTCAATTCCAGATATCTAAGCTCAGCCGCTTCTCTTCCCATACTTTGTTCCTCTGTATCTTATCTTCCATAATACTCTTTCCTTAATGGTATTGTATAAGAATACCATTAGCCGCGCAATATGAATTTTCAACAAAAAAGAAGGCGCTATTCTGGTGAATATGCCCTACCGCTTTGCAATATATAAAATGAGGACAGGTGTTCAAAACCCATCCTCATTAACAATTACATTTTTTCAATTTTAATCTGCGGATACAGTCTCTCCATATCTTCCATCACAAAATATCCGGTCTCTTCTCTTAACGCTGCCGCCGCAGAGATTGCGCTGGCCTTCCGGAGTGTTTCTTCTATACTCAGCCCTTCTGCAAATCCGAGTGCGAATCCGGCAATCATAGAATCTCCGCATCCCACTGTATTTACCGCGTCAATTCTCGGAACAATCGCACGAAATACTCCTTCGTCACTGACTGCTAAGGAACCATCTGCTCCCAGAGAAACTGCTACAACTTCTACGCCTCTTGCGTGAATCTCTTTTGCCGCTTCAATGATCTCATCAATCTCATTACAGTCTTTACCTGTCAACATTCGAATTTCATCAATATTCGGCTTGATCATCGTCGGACACGCTTCGATTCCCATCTCAAGCAGCTTTCCGCTAGTATCCAGAATCACCTTTTTACCGGCATCTTTCACAACTTTTACAAGTTTCTGATATGCTGTTCCATCCAATCCTTTCGGAACGCTTCCGGACATTGCTACAACATCCGCTTTTTTCACCAATTCTTTGAATTTTTCCAAAAATCCCAAAAACTCTTCTTCCGAAACAGTAAATCCAGGCTCTAAAAATTCTGTCTGGACACAGTTCTTTTCATCCCAGATATTAATGCAGGAACGGCTCTCTGACTCCAAATGATAAAAAGCACTGTTCACATGATAGTCTTTGAGAGAAGCCTCGATATAGTTACCTGCATGTCCTCCCACAAATCCTGTTGCCACAACCTCTGCGCCTGCAACAGCTGCCGGCTTGGACACGTTGAGCCCTTTTCCTCCGGGCACATATGCACATTCTTTTACCCGATTTACTTCTCCTACCTTAAATTCTTCCACTACATATCTTTTATCAATCGCTGCATTCAGCGTAACTGTCAATATCATGACTTCCTCCTACTCTTCATTCATTAACAGTACTTTTCCCTTTACAAGCCCCGGTGTCTTAAACATCTGAAAAGCTTCCTGCGCCTGGCTCATTGGCATCTTCTTGTAAATAAATCCAGGATCAAACTTCAGCTGTCCCGTTGCAAAATAATGCGCTGTCAACTGCCATTCTTTTCCAGGAAACGGTGAGCTATAAGACATCCATGATCCGGTAAGTTTAAACTCTTTCCGGTTCATATTCTCCCACATTTTCGGTGTAAATGTAAGATCTACATGTGGTGTTCCAATGAAGCATACGTGTGCTTTATTGGCAGCCAACTCGAATGCCATATGCATAGTCGGAACCTGACCGGCTGTTTCAAACACATAGCCATAACCTTTTCCCCCTGTGATTTCCATAGCTTTTTCCATATAGCCATCTTCCATTGTATTTACAACTTCGTCTGCGCCAAGCTTCTTCGCAAGCTCAAGTCTCTCATCACTGATATCAAAGACAACTACCTTTTTCGAACCAAAGATCTTTGCCCACTGCATAGTGAACATTCCAATAGTTCCGCCGCCGAGAACTGCCACACATTCTCCGCCCTTGTAATCATTCTGAAGGACTCCGTGGAGTGCTACTGTTGAAGGCTCAAACATTGCGCCCTGCTCATAAGAAATACTTGGATCAAATACAACTGCATTCTGTTCCGGTATTACCACATAATCGGCATTACTTCCCTGTTGTCTTGAACCGATGAAGCTATAATGTTTACACAATGAGAAGTTTCCGTTCTGGCAGTCGTCACATTTCATACATGGAAGAAGCGGTGCTCCTGACACACGATCTCCTACTTTTACAGTTGTCACTCCTTCGCCAACTTCCACAACATCTCCTGAAAACTCATGTCCCAGAACGATCGGATAAAAATGTACTCCGTTATGCAACACTCTCGGAATATCAGATCCACAGATTCCGGAAGCTTTCACTTTCACCTTCACGGTTCCCGGCTCTACTTTCGGCTCCTCATAATCCAAATATTGCACATCTTCATTTGCACATACAACTGCTGCTTTCATTTTTCCTTACTCCTTTCTTCTCATCACACTCTTCAGCTGTTCATACAGTTGAAGATAGGTCTCATAATTTTTATCATACACCGGTTTCATTTCCGGATTTGGCTCATGTGTTCTTTTAATCTCCACGGTACGCTCTACCGCTTCTTCGAAACTATTGTACATACCGATTCCAACTCCTGCCAGAATCACTGCACCAAGTGTTGTCGCAGTATCAGAAGACGGTACAATGATCTTTTTGCCTGTCACGTCAGCCTTGATCTGTGTCCAAAGGAGAGAATTTGCAGAACCTCCCATTGCACGCAGTTCACTTGCCGTTGCTCCTGCCTGCTCTGCAACATCAAGATTATGCCGAAGTGATAATGCAACACCTTCCATAGCGGCTCTGACAAAATGTCCTTTTGTCTTACTGAAATCCAATCCATAAAATACGCCTTTTGCATATGGATCCCAGATTGGTGATCTCTCACCGGACATATATGGCAGGAATACGACGCCGTCACTTCCCGGAGACACTTTCGCCGCAATCTCGTTAAATAATTCCAGCGAACTCTTTCCCAGTTCTGCTCCTTTTATTCGCTCGTAATCAGCAAACTCCTTCTCCATCCAGCGCATCACGCCTCCGCCACCGACAGTTCCTCCCTGAAGAATCCACTGTCCTGGAACCGCATGGTAACTCAAGATCAGCCTTTTATCTGCTTTGTATGTATCCATACAAATACTCATTCCGCCGGCCTGACCACCCTGCTCCTGCGTTTCTCCGGGATGAACAACTCCGGCTCCCAGGGTACCACAAGCCGCATCCAAGGCTCCTGCTGTTACCGGTGTTCCTTCCATCAATCCACATTCAGCCGCTGCTTTCGCCGTTACTTTCCCCACTACCTGATGACAAGGGAAAATGTCCGGAAGCATCCCCGGCTCAATTCCTAATTCCCGGCACATATCCATATCCCATGTGCCACGACGCATATCAAAACAGTGCAGCCCATAGCCTTGTGACAATTCCTGTGTATATTCTCCTGTCAGTTTATACGCGATAAAACTGTTGGATTGAAGTACTTTGTAAGTCTTCTTATACACATCAGGTAAATATTTTTTATACCACAATATCTTCGGGGTTGTATAAGATGGTTTGAACGGATTTCCACATACGTCAAAAATCCTGTCTTCCCCTACTTCACGCCCCACTTCTTCACAGATATCCGCTGCTCGTGTATCCATCCAGATCGGCGTATTTGTTAACACCTCTCCGTTCTTATCCATCGGGATTGCTGACCAGCTCTGTCCGTCAATTCCGATTCCTGCTATTTCCCCTGGATTTACCTTTCCTTTTTCCAGTGTTTCACGCACTGCCCGGCAAACAGCAGACCACCACTCTTCCGGATTCTGCTCTGCCCATCCTGCCTGCGGATAATACACCGGATAATCTCCGTTTCCGCTGGCAATCACTCGTCCGTCTCCGTCAAATATTGCAATCTTGCAGGCGCTTGTTCCAATATCAATTCCCAGTAAATATTGCTTCATAGCGACCTCCTATGTATGAATTATTCTGCTTTTCCTTCACATCCGCACATTTTCATGCGTCCTTTTACTGTTTCTTTTACAGCTTCCATAGCTACAACACCAAGCTTCTTCGGATCAAATGTCTCCGGCTTTTCTGCAAGCAATTTCTTACATGCATCTGTATATGCTACTCGAAGTTCTGTTGCAAAGTTCACCTTACACATTCCTCTTGCCACACATTCTTTTACATCTTCTTCGCTAAGGCCGGATGCTCCGTGAAGAACCAATGGCACAGAGACAAGGTTTTTCACATCAGACACACGCTCTTTATCTAAAACCGGTGTTCCTGCATAGAAGCCATGTGCTGTTCCGATTGCGATCGCAAGAGAAGTAACCCCTGTTCTCTCTACAAACTCTTTCGCTTCCTGTGGATCTGTATTTGTATCTGCTTCTGCTTCCAGATCATCTTCTTTTCCACCCACTTTCCCAAGTTCAGCTTCTACCGGCACACCAAATGCCTTTGCCACATCTGCAACTTTCTTTGTAATTGCAATATTACCTTCTAAATCCTCATGGGAACCGTCGATCATAACAGATGTATAACCTGCTTTCATTGCCTGAACAGCCAGTTCAAAACTATTTCCATGATCCAGATGCAAACATACCGGAACAGATACTTTCTTTGCTTCCGCAGCAACGATAGCCGCAAAAGTTTCCATTGTTCCATATTTTACAGTTGATGGGGTTGTCTGCAGCATAACCGGTGCGTGTAATTCTTCTGCTGCTGCAAGAACCGCTTTTACCATCTCCATGTTTTCCACGTTAAAAGCGCCTACTGCATAATTACCTTTCTGTGCGTCTGCCAACATTTTTTCTGAAGTTACTAATGCCATATTTTTTTCCTCCTATTTATCTTATATTTAATATGTTACATTTTTTCCGGATAAACACAATCAATCCGCAAACGTTCAAATTCCTTCAGCCAATCTCTGGACGGCTCCTTGTCTGTCACTGCCTTTGTCAGTTCCGTCCACTCTGCTACTTTTGCAAATGCCATTTTGTCAAATTTGGAATGGTCTGCTACCAATATACGCTCCTTTGCCGCATTCAACATTAACCGTTTACTGCATGCATCCTGCTCATCTGAATCCATCATTCCGATACCCAGATTCATTGCTTTGCAGGAAATGATCGCTTTGTCCACATGGTAAGAGCTAATCATCCGATTCGTATTCGGTCCCACAAGCGCAAATGATTTTTCTCTTGACACCCCACCGGTCGAAATTACATTCCACTCCGGCACATCAAATAGCTCAAGAATTATTTCCACTGAATTCGTAATGATCGTAAGCCCTTCTTTTTTCCCTTTTAGCTCTCTTGCCACATACGCAGCTGTAGAACTCGCATCCAGCATAATTGCTTCTCCATCTCGGACCATATCTGCAATCATAGACGCGATCCTCTGTTTTTCCGCAATCATCTGATTCTTACGAATGTTAAACGGAAGATCAAAAATACTATGTTCGTTTAAAACTGCTCCCCCATAGCTTTTGATCACCAATCCATCATTCTCCAGTTTCTCCAAATCCCGACGAATGGTTTCTTCCGACACCTGATATAAACGGCTCAACTCGCTGACCACTACCCGCTTATCCTTTTGAAGCTTCTCCAATATGCGATTACGCCTCTCAATCGCAAGCATTCAGGCACCTCCTTTTCCTGACTGTCCACATAGGTTCCAACAATATTCCACACAAAGAATGTTGTTTCTATTGAAATACTACCACTTATTCAACGATAAATCAACATTTAATTATTGTTTTTGTGTGGTTTTTGGATTTTTATAAAAAAAATGGACGGAGCTTTTTTAAACTCCGTCCCAAATTTTGCATTTTATTCGTACATCCTTATACCAAAAGATTTCCGTATACAGGCTCTTGCTGTATCCAGGTCTTCAAACATACCGTCCCGAAGCATCTGAACTGCAATATTTCCGATAGAAGTAGCTTCGCCCGGTCCTGCGGATACTTTTCTTCCTGTAAATTTTGCGGTTAATTTATTCAGGTAATCCGCATTCGATCCGCCGCCCACTACATAGACCGTATCATAATATTTTCCGGTCAGTTCTTCTAAATGCGTCAGTGTGTCTGCGTAACATCTGGCAAGGCTATTATAGATAACAGCTGCAATCTCACCAACACTTTCAGGCACCTGCTGATTCGTCCGTTTACAGAAATCCTGCACGGCATGTATCATACTTTTCGGCGCCATAAATGATGCATCATTACAATCTACTATAGAAGCGATCTGTTCTTGTTCTGCCCGTTCACAGATTTGCGCAAAGCTCAACTCTTCTTTGAACTCTTTTTTCACCGACTGTATCATCCATAAGCCCATGATATTTCTCAGGTAACGGTATCTGTGCTCATATCCGCCTTCATTTGTAAAGTCTGCTCTCATACTTTCCAGTGAACAATCCGGCTCTTTTCGTTCAACGCCCATTAAAGACCATGTGCCGGAACTTATATAAACCACATCGTCTCCTTCAGCCGGAACTGCAAGCACTGCTGATCCTGTATCGTGAGATGCCGGAAGTACAACCGCACAATCATATCCGACCTCTTCCTGTACTTCCTTTCTCAAATGCCCTTCTAATGTTCCCGGCATCTCTACAGACCGGAAGATCTTCTTTGGAAATCCTAATTTTTCGATCAACTCCCAGTCCCAGTCTCCGGTTTTGGCATCAAGCATCTGACTTGTAGACGCAATCGTATATTCCATTTTTTTCTCACCGCTCAGTAAAAAGTGGAAGTAATCCGGCAGCATAAGCATGTTTTCTGCTTTTTCCAACTGTTCCGGATGCTTTTCTTTGATCGCCTGCAGCTGGTAGATTGTATTATAGGACTGTTTCTGGATTCCTGTACGACGATATAGTTCTTCCTGCGGAATCACAGCTTCTACTTTGTGATCCATCCCTTCCGTCCGCCGATCCCGATATCCCACAGTATCTCCGATCACCTGATCTTTTTCATCCAATAATACAAAATCAACTCCCCACGTATCTACAGATACGGACACCGGAATCTTTCCAATCTCTCCGCACTTTTTCATTCCTGCCTTAATCTCAGAAAACAAATGCTCTATATCCCAACAAAGAGCTCCGTTTTTCTCTTCCATTCCATTTTGAAATCGGTGAACCTCCTGCAAAATCATCTGTCCGTCCCGGAGTTCTGCCAGAATATGACGCCCACTGGACGCTCCTATATCCACAGCAAGATAATATTTCCCCATGTTTGTTCCTCCTTTTTCCCGACTCACCTGTAGATCAAATGCTATTTCACAGCCGGGTGTCTTCCCGGAAGATTCATACTTCTGCGAATTTCATTCAGTTCTTCCACTTTATTTGGCGGAATGATCTTCGGACCTCCGAGCATTCTTGCCTGATACATTAAACGTGCATAAAACTCGACAGATTCCATGCGATGATATGCATTCAGTAAGGTATCGGAATATGTAAGAGCACCATGATTTTCTAAAAGCACTGCATCGTAATCCTGTAAAAATTCCTGAATAGAATCCGGGATTTCCATCGTAGATGGTGTCCCGTATTTTGCAAGCGGCACGCCTCCAAGGAAGATTACTGCTTCCGGCATGATCGGGTCCATCAATGCTTCTCCTGCAATTGCGAAAGTAGTTGCATACATCGGATGCGCATGTACAACAGCATTTACATCCGGACGCTCCTGATAAATCCGCATATGCATCTTCACCTCAGAGGATGGGCGAAATCCCTCGTTAGCTTCAAGAACTTCTCCTTTCGCGTTCACTTTACAGATGTATTCCGGCGTCATAAATCCTTTGCTTACTCCGGTAGGAGTACACAAATACTCATCCTCACTCAATTTCACCGAAAAATTCCCATCATTTGCTGCGACCATGCCTCTGTTATAGACACGTCTTCCGATCTCACACATCTCCTGTTTGATTTCCAACTCGCTCTTCATAATGATCCTCCTTTGATTTTTGTTTTGTTGCTTTTTGGGTTTTGTTGATTTTTAGCTCTTTTTAATATTGTTTTTTGTTTGTTTTCTTCATTTTATCACATAACCCAACATAATTCAAATTATTTATATCTTGTTTTTCGTTGTTTTTACTCCTAAAATCTGATATGATAACATTAATAGAGTTATCTCAAGATTTTCTTTATTTCACCACGGAGGTATTATAATGCGAAGCAGAGCAATTCATAGATGGAATAGCAAAACCGCTTTCACTCTTGCGAGTTTTTTTTGTCTCTTTTTATTTGGACTCTTTGACAGTCTGAAGGGTTCCACCCTTTCTACGCTGTTAAAAGATCTCAATCTCAATTATTCTCTTGGAGGAACTATCATTTTAGGCCAATACAGCGGATATTTTCTGTCTACTTTTATTACCGGAATCTTCATTGACCGGCTTGGACACCGCGCGACACTGATCCTTGCCGCTGCAAGCATGATCATCGGAACAGCCGGCTATGCTTCCGTCTCTACTTTGCCCTTTCTATTTTTGTTTATCCTCTTTATCGGTTTCGGACTGGGAACTCTGGAATTGTGCGGAAGCAATATTATCACCACATATTATCCGGAAAAAAAGGGGCGTTATTTAAATATGCTGTCTGCCATGTCCGGAATCGCTGCCATTCTCTCTCCATTCCTCGCAGGCCGCCTGCTCCATGCAGGGCACTCCTGGAGATTTGTATATTATACAGGGCTGATATTGCTGATACCGATCGCACTTTACTTTATATCCTTACGGGCTCCCGGACGTCAGAATACCGACGAGGGTAACTCTCATTCAGGCCCCCCTGTCTCAGATTATCCGAAGGGTTCTATCCAATTCTTTCGAAAAGACTTTGTACTTATGTACCTCATTAATTTTATGTACATGGCAGCCGAAATGGGACTTACCACATGGCTGGTTGAGTTTTATATCACCGAACACAATTATGCTTCCATAAAAAGCGCACAATTACTGTCCTTTTTCTATATTACGATGACATTCGGACGATTTGCCGGCAGCTTGTTTATTGACCGTATCGGCCGTTTCACCAGCACAGTATTTGCGTCTTTGGGTGTTTCCATTTGTATTTTTGCCGGTCTCATAAGTCCGGGGCCACTGTCTATGATCCTTGCCTGCTCCGGACTGTTTTATTCGATCGTATTCCCTACCGTCACTGCAATGCTCTCCTCTCTCCCGTGCGGAAATGCCGGAAAAGTGCAGGGACTTTACTTTGCCTTTGGTGGTCTTGGGGGAATGTTCGGACCCTGGTTCATGGGAATCATAAATACATATTTCGGACTGAAATTCGGCATTCTTCTTCCGGGATTATTATTTCTTTTCATTTTCATGTTCCTTCTTTTACTGAAAAGCCAAATAATTCCACGCAAGAATCAATAATACTCATTCCAAAGCAGATATCTTTATTCAAAAAACAGGGACAGATACAACTCATACGAGTGCTCCCTGTCCCTGTTTCAAGCTGTCGATCACTCGACAGCTCTTTTCATTTCCATCTATGGCTAACGAATTTTCGTCAGCTGTTTCATATCTTCTTTCAAATGCTGATAAATGCTCTTGTAGAGCTTGAAGTATTCATTATACTTCTCATGTGCTTCTTTGTTCGGCATAATCTTGTCATCCAGAACCTGCCATTTCTTTACTTCCTCATAAGTAAGAAGACCTGTACCGATTCCTGCCAACATAACATCTCCCATGTTAGCTTCCACATCATAAATCGGGCATACAACCGGGTAACCCGTTACATCTGCGAAAATCTGACGCCATACTTTTGACTTGGTAACGCCTCCTGCAATCAAAATGTGATCTCCGAGATCGCTTCCCGTTGCCTCCATCGCATCACGCAGGCAGTAGGCAACTGCTTCTAAAAATGCACGATAAATATGACCTTTTGTATGCGCTAATGATAATCCTACAATCGTTCCTTTTGCATCAGAATCCCAGATCGGACTTCTCTCTCCCATAAAGTAAGGAAGTACTACCAGTCCTTCACTTCCTGCCGGAATCTGTTCTGCCTGTCCATTCAAAACATCATAGAGATTCGGTCCGCCATTCTTCTGGTTTTCAATTTCCCACTGACACAATGTATTTCTGAACCATTTTACAATCGCACCGGCAGTATTGCCTCCGGCGAAATAGTATGAAAGATTTTTTGCATCATATAAATATGGCCATACAATCAGACCTTTTCCTTCTACCGGCTTGTCAGAGATCAACGCACCACACATAGAGGTTCCGATAGCAGCTGCATATACACCCGATTCAAATACACCAAGACCGATATTCGCTGCGCCACAGTCGATACCACTTGCAATAACCGGAAGTCCTTCCCACAGGCCAAGATCTTCTGCCGCTTCTTTCGTCATGCCGCCAACAATATCTGTAGACTCTACAATTCTCTGAGGCATCATAGACATTGGGATTCCCATCGCATCCATCAATTCTTCTGACCATGTCCGCTGATTCATATCGAAAAATCCGCCAATATTTCCGGCTGAAGAATAATCAATTGCAATTTCTCCTGTCAAATGATAAATCACATAGTCATTTGGAGGAAGAAACAGTTTTGTTTTTGCCCAATTCTCAGGTTCATGGTTCTTCATCCACAAAATCTTCGTGTATCCGTAGTATGGATCCGCACCATTATGTGTAATCTCTAACAGCTTTTCTTCTCCAATATGATCCAGTACCCACTTCGTCTCTTCATCCGCTCTTCTGTCCATCCAGATCATACAAGGACGAATTGGTTTCATATTTTCATCTAACGGAATTCCTGAACCTCCATACAATCCACTGATTGCAATTCCTTTAATCTCATCCGCTTTTACTCCAGCCTCTGCTGCTTTCGCAACTGTATTACGGATAGAATCTTTGGTTGCCTCATACCACACATCCGGCCACTGCTCTGCCCACAACGGCTTTGGAGTCAAAACGTCATACTCCTGCAGATCTTGTGCGATTAATTTTCCTGTCGTATCCATCAGAATGGTCTTTGTTCCTGATGTTCCGATATCCGTACCCAATAAATAGTTCATTTTATTCCTCCTTTTCTCTTATATAAAGCTGTTTTATAAAAGTTATTTATATAATAAACCGTAGATAATCTTTTGTCAATTTGCATATTCAAAGAATTATCTGCGATCTTTTTAGTTATATTGCACAATGTCTCTTCCGCAAAATAATCATATTAAACATTCTCCAAGAAGTGATCCACAAAAAAGATGGCTGCTCCCGCCGCTGTTGCCTCCACTTTATAGCGACATGCACGAAGATAGTTTTCTGCTTTATCTCCAAATGGATTCCTATCGTCCACCCTTCGGTTCAACTCTTCCATGTAATCACCGATATATGCTCCTACATATCCGCCTAAGATCACGGTTCCATCAAATAGAATTCGGATATTATGTATCGACAAAGACAGATCATCCAGATATTTCTCCCAAAGCTCTGCTGCCCCTTTATCTCCGTTTTCAAGAAGCCGGAAAAATTCTTCCAAATTTCCATTTGTATAACAGTCCAGATTACTTGCACGGCACAACGTGTCAAAGCATCCTCTTTTCCCACAATAACACAATTCTCCGCCCTCCGGCACAACCGTCATATGTCCGATCTCACCGCCCTTGAGACTGTCTCCCTCATAAATGGCATTGTCAATGATCATCGCGCCGCCAATACTATTGCTCAAGCTAATATAAAATGCATTCTTCACCTGACCGTCTATCCATGTTTCCATATAGCCTGCCGCATAGGAATCATGTACGATTCTGGTTGGATATGGAATATATTTTGCAATCTGCGACCTTGTTTTTCCTGTAAAACCAAGCGTCAGCCCATAAGTTACCGATTCACCGTCATTGGAAATCAAGCCCGGAACCGCTATTCCTACACCCAGAAGCTGATCGTCAGAAATTGCCGCCTTCTGTTTAATCTCCTCTACCGATCTTCCTATCTTTTGCAAATAAGCATCGTCATCTAAATCAAATGCCACGCTTTCTCTCAAATGACAAACTACTTCTCCAGACAGATTTAACGCCACTACACCCATATGATTTGCAGACAAATACACACCGATCGCCATCCTCGCATCGGCAACATACGTATATGCCATCGCATTACGCCCACCTGTATTCCGAATTTTCTTTGATGTATCAATCAAGCCAAGATTTCTTAAATACTCCAAATTCTGGGTAACTGTCGGGAGACTAAGCTGTAATCCCACTACCACATCCTGTTTGGACACTTGATAGTTCTCACGGATAAATTGATAAATCCGCTGTCTGTTTTGAATTTTAATTTCATTGGCACTTAATTTTTCTCTTTCCATACGCTCTCTTTTCCTCCGGAGAGTTTCTTACCTCTCTATTTCAAACTGCTCCGCATCACTTAGTTGTACCACTGTACAATCATTGGCGTACGTACACTCCGGAAGAATGATCATGGCATGAAGTATTTCCTCATTTACCGGAAGCGGCGCCAAATGCCAGATTGCTGTATTAATCTTCACTAATGTACCTTGCGGAACAACAAATGCTTTCGTAAATTCTGTTACCGTCTGCCCGCCCGATGCAGGTCCTACATGTATTATCATATCATCATTCAGCGGCAGTATCAACTCAGATGTTGTCGTGTGATATTCCACTGCCTTTATAATCATACGATCTTCTTTCCTGACTTCAATCGGGGAATATCCTACTCGAGTAACCGATGATTCACTGAGCCGGTCCGGATAAAATTTATGAATTTCCCCTTCTAATGCGTATCCATCTGGATGAAGCATATCATAATATTCTCCAAATGGTGCGAATGCTTCTCTACTCAGCGGTAATGCCTGGATTTTCTTCATTGCACTTTCCTCCTTGACACACAAAATTTCTCTTTAGTATGTACAAAATCCCAGCAAATAGGAATATCTGCTGGGATTTGTTATCATAATTCTTATACTTAAATTCTTAAGCTTTATCTCTTTTTCTCTTCTGGAAGCAATCGAAGCCAACAGCCAGAGCCAATACGATACCCATAACGATCTTCTGTGCATAGGAGTTAACATCCATAAGCACCATACCATTTTTCAGAGCACCGATAATAAATGTACCTGCTACAACACCTGACATCTTACCATAACCACCTGTGATAGATACTCCACCGAGAACTACACAAGTAATAACTTCAAACTCAAATCCATCAGCACCTGAAGATGTATTACCAGAGTTTGTACGAGACAACATTACGATACCTGCAAGTCCTGCAAAGAATCCAGATATTGCAAATACTAAGTATTTAATTCTGTTAACAAGAATACCAGAAAGTCTTGCGGCTTCCACATTACCACCTACTGCGTAGAAGTAACGTCCAAAATATGTTTTGTTAAGAATGAAAGATCCTATCGCAAAACAGATCGCCATAATAATAACCGGGATTGGAACAACACCAACATAACCCTGACCAATCATGGCAAAACCTTTTGAGAACCCGCTGATTGGCATACCACCACACATAATAAGTGCAAGACCCATAAATGCAGTCTGAGTTGCATAAGTTGCGATGATTGCAGGAATTCCCACTGTAGATACCATGAAACCATTTAACACACCGATCAAAGTAGATGCAACCAGTGAAATAAGGACTGCGATCACAGGATTCATACCCATATTAACCATCATATGCGCACACAGAATGTTTACAAAAGAAATCACAGTACCTGTAGACAGGTCAATGTCACCAAGTAAGATAACAAATGTCATACCGATAGATGCGATACCATACATAGAAACCTGACGTAACAATGTAAGGATATTGTTTGGATTGATAAATCTCTCGTTTGCGATCGTAAATGCAATTACCAGTATTACAAGTACAAGCCAGATCGCTTTGTCTTTTAATTGATTTGTAATTTTGTTCTCTTTCATTATTAGCCCTCCTCAACACTGGCCGCGGATGCATGCGCCATAATCGTTTCCTGACTAAACTCATCCTTGTTGAGTTCGCCGGTCATATTTCCTTCAGACAGTACAATAATTCTATCAGACATACCCATCAATTCTTCCATTTCAGAAGAAATCATCAGGATTGCCTTGCCCTGGTTCTCAACCAGGTCATTCATTAATTTATAGATCTCATATTTGGCGCCCACATCAATACCACGTGTAGGTTCGTCAAAGATAATCACTTCCGAATCCGCTGCAAGCCATCTTCCAAGGATTACTTTCTGCTGGTTACCACCACTTAGATTCTTAACAAGCTGGTTCAGTGATGGAGTTTTAATTGCCATATTCTTTTCGTATTTCTCAGCAATACTCCACTCTTTCTTCTTATTGATCACACTGAGTGTTGCATTCTTTTTATAAATCGGCATATTGATATTATTTTTAATAGATATGCCAAGCATTGCTCCATGACGTTTCCGGTCTTCCGGAACAAGCGCAATTCCAAGATCAATTGCTTCTCTAGGACTCTTCGGATTTACTTCTTTTCCTTTAAAGAACATCTGTCCGGATTCCTTATGTACTGCTCCAAAGATCATCTCTGCAAGCTCTGTACGTCCTGCTCCTACCAGTCCGCCAAGACCAAGGATCTCTCCTCTGTGAAGCTTTAAACTAATATTCTTATCGCCATTGCCTGTCAGATTTTTCAGTTCCAGCACAACGTCGTTTTTGTCAATACAGTCTTTTCTCGGTGGATAACTTTCTGTCAATTCACGTCCAACCATCAGCTGAATCAACTCCTGCACATGGCTGTCCTTTGTAATCAACGTCTTGACATATTCACCATCTCGCAGAACAAGAATTCGATCTGACAAACGATAGATCTCTTCCAGTCTGTGAGAGATATATATAATAGATACTCCCTGTTTTCTAAGGAGTTCTACCACTTCAAACATACTTTCTACTTCTGCGCTTGTTAAAGGTGCAGAAGGCTCGTCCATGATCAGGATTTTTGCATCCTGCTGGATCGCTTTTGCAATCTCAACCATCTGTTGGTATCCAACAGTCAGGTCTTTCATAAGAGATTTTGGATTGATTTTAATATGTAAACGTTCGAAGGCTTTTGCCGCCTCTTCTTCCATTGCTTTCTTATCTACAACAATTCCTTTTCTAATTGGTCTACCCAAAAACAAGTTCTCTGCAGCAGATAATTCCTTTACATTGTTGAATTCCTGATAAATAATTGCGATTCCATTCTCCGCCGCAAGCTGAGGCGTCATACTCTTAAATGTTTTCCCATTGACTATGATCTCTCCAGAAGTAGGTATAACTGCTCCTGAACAGCATTTGATCAATGTTGATTTTCCGGCACCATTCTCTCCGATAAGAGCGAGAATCTCACCTTTTTTCAATTCCAGAGTAACATCTGACAGCGCAACAACACCCGGGTATTCTTTTCTTATATGCTGTAATTGTAATACATATTCTTCGCTCATATTCGTCCCCCGTGATTATATTATTTGGAGGCGGTTCATGCCGCCTCCATCTCATCTGTGCTATTTCCTAGTTTAAAACTGAATTACATTCCCTTCTGAATCTCAGCGATATTTTCATCGTTGATTTCCATTGTAGGTCTGTATACGTTCTTATCTGCAGAGAAGTCTTCTCCATCTAAAATTCTCTTGAACATTTCAAAACAAGCTTGTGCTGTATCTGTGTTAGATCCTTCGAATCCAACGATAGCTCTTACTGCCTCATCGCCAGCTTCCAGAGAGTTTAACTGATCTGATGTAACGTCTGTTGTGATAACTCCACAATCCTCAGGAATCTTGCCAGCTCCGCCGTATTTAGCAAGAAGAGCTGTGTTAGAACCGATCATAGCGCCTGCGCCAACACCTACCCATACTTTACAATCTGGGTTAGCCTGAAGAACTGTTTCAGCTTTAGACTGAACTTCGTTATTAACAACACCGTCAATTGTAGCTACGATTTCGTAGTTATCTTTACAGTTTTCTTTAAGACCAGCTTCGATACCATTCTGTCTCTCTAAGAGAACCTGTGTATCTGGTTTACCAATTACACATACCTGAGCTTTGTTGTCAGCTGTGTAGTGCTCGTTGATAAATGCTGCTGCTGTTTTTCCGATTTCTTTTCCAAGTTCTGTATTATCAAGAACCCAGTTAGCTGTTGTGTTTTCCATCGGGTTATCCCAGCACATTACTTTGATACCTTCATCTAATGCACGTCCGCAAACTTCTTCTACAGCGTCAGCGTCATTTGGGTGAACCATGATAAGATCACATCCGGAAGTGATGAAGTTCTCGATCTGCTCGATCTGTTTTGCAGAGTTTTCTTCACATCCAACGATTGTTGCATCATATCCTTCGTCTTTCAGAATCTGTTCCAGCTTACTCATAACACCAGCCCAGTAAGCATTCTCATAGTTCTGGATTGTGATACCGATCTTTTTACCACCTTTTCCATCATCTTTCTTGTCATCTCCACCAGATGTAGGTGATTTTGTGGTACATCCGATCATCATGGATGCTACCATAGCCACGCACAGAATGGCTGCTAAAACTTTTTTCTTCATAATCTTTCCTCCTTATGAATTTGATTATTTTATAGCTTTCGCTTTAGCTATCTTCATTACATGGTTTCTTAGAAACAAGTAAATGCTCCATCCACCACGATATCAGAACCTGTTGTAAATGTACTTGCGTCTCCTGCCAGGTATACTAAAACTGCCTGAAGCTCTTCCGGTTTTCCAAGTCTTCCCATTGGAGCCATAGCATTCCACTGCTCAATCAGCGGTTTCAAATGCTCAGCGTTCATGATCAAGTCTGTTCCGATATATCCTGGGCTGATGCAGTTTACACGTACACCTTTTTTCGCCCACTCAATTGCCAGTGATTTTGTCAGCATGATAACTCCTGCTTTAGAAGCATTGTATGCACACTGTGGCTGAGGAACATTTACAATGTGTCCTGACATAGATGCTGTATTGATAATAGAACCATAACCCTGTTTCAGCATCTGTCTTCCTGCTGCCGTCGCACAGAGGAATACACCGTTTAAGTTAATATCAATAACTTTGCTCCACTGCTCATATGTCATATTCTCAGCTTCAACATTCAATGCAATTCCTGCGTTATTGTAACATGCATCTAACTTTCCATATGTATCAACAACCTTCGCAACCATTGCTTCTACCTGATCCTGCTTCGTTACATCACACTGGATTGCAATCGTTTTAGATCCTGTAGCTTCTGCGATTTCTTTTGCAACCTTTTCAGCGCCTTCTATGTTGATATCAACAATCGCTACATCTGCTCCTGCCTCTGCGAATGCTGTAGCTGCTGCTTTTCCGATTCCGCTTGCAGCTCCTGTTACATAGATTGCCTTTCCGTCCAGTCTCATTTTTTCAATAATTCCCATCTTCGTCTTCCTCCTTCTGAATATGGTTGCTAGCATTACCCGTTAGCAATCGTCCCTGCCTTAGTTTTGTAAAGGTGTTTTATAAATGTTGTTGTAATTATATTCCTTGTACCATTTTTATGCAAGATGTAATAACAAACAAAATATTGAATTGTTTTTTATACATTTTGCACAAGTTTTTTTCAAAACCTACAGAGAACATTTATATTGATTCAATGTACTTCTCCATTTGATAAATTGCACTTCCAAATGCGGAAGCTTCACTGCGGCATCCACACGCTCTCACATAATTACCGCGTCTTTCGAAAATATCCAATTCTGAAAGCCTCTTTTGCAGTTCCGGAATATGGGGCTCCATATAGCATCCTACATAACCGCCCAGCACTACATCCATATCGAAGATCATTCGAAGGTTATCTACGGTAAGAGCCAGATTCTCCATATACTCTTCCCATACTTTTTTATGTTCTTCGCTTCCTTCCTTCAAATGAACAAAGAATTTTTCCAGTATACCATCTTCCATATCTGCTAACCGAAGTGCTGAACAGTAGGCATCCACACATCCTTTTTTTCCACAATAGCATTTGCGGCCCTCCGGATGGATCACCATATGACCAAACTCTCCGCTTCTCCAATTATTGCCCAGATGCATGCTGCTGACATCCTTCAGATATCCGTCCCGGCTATATACATTTCCACGATCCGACTGATACACAACCGCACCGCCCACGGTATTGCTCAAAGACAGATATACCATACTTTCACATGTCTCTTTTCCAATCCACTCTGTCAATACTGCTGCATTAGCATCATTTAACAGCGCACTTGGATAAGGCATATAAGTTGTCCAGTTTTCACAAGGTACATTATGAATGCCAAGCGCGTGGGAATTGGAAATCATTTCACGATCCCGGTCGATAATTACCGGTGCCGAAATCCCCAGCCCAACAATACGTTCATCTGGAATTTTATTCTGGCGAACAAATTCTTGAATCTCTTCTGACACTGCACGAAAATATTCCGCTGTATTTTCAAACGGTTTATACATACGTTCATAGTTCAAAACCTGCTGTGTCAGGTCCGTATATGCGATAACAATATGATTTTTAGTGATATCCAGTCCAAGCGCATAACGAATTCCTTTTACTGAGGCAATTGCTTTCGCTTTTCTTCCTCCGGTAGATTTATACTCTCCGACCTCTTCGATCATCCCTGAATCTCTCAACTCATTCACCAGAGAAAGTACTGTCGGTCCACTCATATCCAATGCCGCTGCAATCTCTGTCATACAGGTCTCTTTCTGTTCATTAATATATCGAAAGACCCTGTTTCTATTTATTTTTTTTACTTCTGAATTATTTGTACTTCTTCTCATATTGTCACGTTCCGACTTAAGTAATGTCTTTAATTAAGTATTTTATTAACTACGCCCATTATAGCACTGTTCATTTTTGAATGCAACATTTTTTATGGATTTTCCACAATTTATCATAGAAAATTATACATTTAAATGTTTATTTTTTATCAATGCTTGGTTTTTAGTTGATTATGACTATTTAATCCTATGCTTTTTTGGTTTTTCTTTGTTTCAAAAAAATAAGGGGCTGTCGGTTAATGACAGTTCTAAATAGGGGAGGCAGATGACTCATTTCG
>ENA-ORMO01000644-ORMO01000644.1-human-gut-metagenome-genome-assembly--contig:-NODE-644-length-46898-cov-3.408492_pt1 | contig 46898 bp, 42 predicted proteins | sample MGYA00242106_ERZ509001 | MGnify/ENA primary metagenome ERZ509001 (study PRJEB26280, sample SAMEA2338736) | human gut metagenome | biome: human gut; feature: human-associated habitat; material: faeces...
GTGAACTTTGTTCACAAAAAACACCTCGCGGAACGTTACCAGTGAACAGTAACCGGCAAACAGCAAAAGCCTCTCCAGTTATAGGGTCATGCACAAAAAAATTTAACGGGTAATTCCAAGTTCCTCCAGTGCCTTCGCCTGGCGTGCTTCCATATCTGCGGCTTCCTCCGGAGTCATGTGATCGTATCCCAGAAGGTGTAGCATACTATGTGCAACTAGGAAGCAAAATTCCCTCTTTACACTGTGTCCATACTCTTCTGCCTGGGCAGCAACACGTTCTGCAGAAATCATAATATCTCCCAGAAGAAGCTCTCCACTGTCAAGATCAAAGCAGGACTCATCATCTTCAGCCACAGAATAATCTGCCGGTGTTTCAAATGGCAGCATTGGAAAAGAAAGAACATCAGTAGCTCTCTCAATGCCACGGAACTCTGTATTTACCCTTTTAATCTCTTCATTATCTGTGAGAACCAGATTTACCTGTGCATCCCATGGACATTTCTCCATGTCAAGCACCTTCTCTGCAACCATCTTCGCAAGCGCCGGACAGTCAAGTCCAAGGTCAAAATCGGTCTCGCATTCGTATTCTATTGTTACCAAAACTTATTCCTCCTGTATGACATCTGCCTGATTTCTCAAACAGGCGACACCATATGTTCAATTTTACTATTTTGTTTGAATTATTCTGTAAAATTCACATTTCAGTTTCAAATTAATCTTCCCACAGGATATTGATTGTCATTTACTGAAAATTTTGTCCTGGCTTCCCAATTACCGGCTTGTCCTCCGAACTGCCCGCTTCTGGGTCTTTTCCTGGGCTTTCGCTTCCTCTTTCTCAAATGCTTTAACAATGTCCTTCACGATCTTGCAGCGGACAACATCACGGTTCGTCAGGGAAATAGTAGCAATATCGTCTACATTTTTCAAAATAGAAGCACACTTCTGAAGTCCGGAATCCGTCTCTTTGGAAAGGTCGATCTGTGTTACATCGCCGGTAAGAATCATCTTAGAACCAGTACCAATACGGGTAAGTGCCATTTTCAAAATAGGAAGTGTGGCATTCTGGCTCTCATCAATGATGATCATACTGTTATTCAAAGTACGGCCTCGCATATATGCAAGAGGTGCAACCTCAATGATTCCCCGTTCTCTTAACTTCGCAGCCTGATCCGGCCCGAATACGTCATTTAGTGCATCGTAAAGCGGCTTCAGATAAGGATCAACCTTCTCCTGTAAATCTCCCGGGAGGAAACCAAGCTTCTCGCCCGCTTCAATGGCCGGACGGCTGAGAATGATTCTCTCAATCTCGTCATTCCGGTACAGCTCTGCCGCATAAGCAACTGCCAGGTATGTTTTACCTGTACCGGCAGGTCCGATACAGATAGTAACCGTATTGTTCTTCAAAGCAGTGATATAATTTTTCTGTCCGATTGTCTTAGTTCGAATTGGAATATTCTTATAATTCAAAGTCACTGCATCCCCCAGCACCTTGCGGGTGCTGTCTGCAATATCCTCCTCGCTGTCATCCTCTTCCTCGGTCTCATCCAGAAAACGATGGATCATATCCACGGAAAGCTGCTGCTGTTTTTCAAGAGCTTCCTTCATGGCTTCAATAATATTCACAGCTGAATGTATCCTGCCGTCATTAGTCCCACTTACGGTAATGCAGGAATTTCTCTGGGTAATGGATACGCCAAGACGATTCTCAATCACCTTGATCAGCTTATCATTGATTCCAAAAAGCTCCTGTAAAATATCTAATGAGTCAATCTCTATATTCGTGGATTTCAAAAACTGCTCCTCCTTGTGTCTGTTCAAAAATATCTCTGGGTAAAAGTATACCACTCTAAAGATTGTTTTTCAACACTTATGATTCCTGACTGAATTCTATATTCTGCTTCTTTCCGCTTTTTTCGTCTACTGTCAATGTACCCTGCACAGTACAATTTGTACTGTCAAATGTGACTGACAACCGGGAATCTGCAATCCGGATTCCTTTATTCAGAAGTTTTTGTTCATATATTCTCAGCTGCTGTACTGCTTTCTTCTGAGCCTGTTCTTTCGTGTAAACTGTGCTCTGTATCTTATAAGGTGTTCGGGTGATTTTTCCCAGGGAAAAAGGAAGGACGAAATTCTCGGTAAGTTTCCAAGGGATTTCTTCCGTTGAGGTTATATATCTGGATTTTTTTCCTGTATCTGCGCCAAAAACGAAGTCACCAACACGAAAATACCAGCTGGTTTTTGAAGTGCCGCTTTGAACCTTTTTTTCATAGGAAAGGGGGACCTCCTGATAATAGGCAATCTGATGACGCACATAGATGTCTGCGTCTGCCGGAACGTATTCCACACGTACAACTTCCTGACTGTCGTTCAGGATCGGCACCTCGCCAGATACCAGAATATCACCCTGTTTGCAAATGTCTCCAGTTTTAACAAGTGGAGTTCCATTTCTGATAACCATATTCACAATTTTTCCATCCAGGTCGGAAATCAGATTGCATGGGGAGTTGGTTTGCTGGATATCTTCTGTGAGGTTTTCTTCCTGAATGGTAAGAAGAAGCCGGGTACCCTGAACCCTGGCAGAAACAAAAGTAATATCCGGGTAGTTTTTCCTGAGAAGGTCGGCAATCCGGGTACAGTTAACCTGATTTTTACGGATCCCATGAGTAATTCCCTGCTGGTCCAAAAATTCCAGAAGCTGAGGGGTGGAATTTTTTACATTTCCATCAATGTGGATATTCCAGATGTGGCCAGAGAGCCAGAGCAGCAAGACCACACAGAGAAGGAACCCGGCTGTAAAGCACTTGCGTTTTTGGATTCTGAGCAGCAAAAACGGCAAACCTATTTTTTTCAGAATATGGATACGGACTCTGGTCTTTCTATGTATGGGAAGGAGTTTTCGGAAATCATTTATGGAAATGCGAGTTGTTATCTTTTTTTCTGACAGATAACGGATTCTTTCCAAAGAGACAGCTCTGGCGTGGCACAAATTCAGGAAGCGTTCCAGCTGGTCACCGGATACTGAAAGTTCTAAAAATCCATGGAGTATTTTTTCGGGGTTATTCATTTTAATCTCGCCTCCATTTATATTGGATTTACGATGTACTGCCGGACGGCAACCGAATTTAGGTGAAATATACCGCAAACCGGAGCTTGCAGACTGCGGGAATGATTTTTCAAACACGCTCTAACATTACCGACAAAATCTGCCCTTTTATTTCCATTTCCCAAGTAGTGTAATGAAATATTTCCAGATTTTTCCCTTGAAGGATCACGCGTCCCTGGCAGGTAACCACGATTAATTTCTCGCTTGTATAGGATAAAATGCTTTTATAATTTTCAATCTGTACCTGCGACGGTCCGGTAATCGTTATAATAGGGGCTTTACAGGACAGGTCACCAGGAAGTTCCATAGCTGTCATAAAACGTTCTGATACAGACATAAAAAAAGCCTCCCGGTCTTTATCTCTAGCTTATGCGGGAGGTTTTCTTTTCATTCTGATTTACAGTTAACAGATCACGCTCTCTGGCGAAAAAGCACCAGAGAAAACCACAGAATGGTATTTCCGCCAAGATTATATTCCATGGAATGATGCTCTACCAGCTCATTTACCACTACACCGTGACTTTCCAGGCAGGGATGCATTTTCTCAGGGAAGCGACAGGGCTTTCCGTCTAAATAGGCACAATGCTCGCAAAGATCGCAGGATTCAGTGGACAGGGTAAATGTCTCAAATCCCTCCCCTTTTAAAAATCCGGCTACCTCTGTAGTCAGCTCCTCGTGAGCATCTCGGGTGGCAAGCATTTCCGCCATGTTCATCACATCAGAAACCTCTGCCACACTGGAAAAAAGAATTCCATTTGGATAACTGTGGATTCGCTTCCCACATTCTTCCAGGCTGCCCACAGCAGGGGGACAAGCCCAGGTGGTGCCATAGCGCTCACACTCCTGTTTGCAGATGATCCGCACCCGCTCCCTTACCTCTATTTCAGCAGTATCCACAAGGCGGTATTCATAAATGGGATACTGAGATATAAATTCTTCAAAACGATCGGTATTTAACATGTCATTCCTCTTTCGAATTATTTATTGCTATTTAGCCCGCCAAGGGGGATCCTTTCAGCGTTCTAAATATCCAAAATACTTAATCTATCAAATCCTGCTCTGCAAATAAACTGGATACCACAGACGAATACTCTGACAGATGCTGGGATTTCTTGATTTTCTTGGCATATTTCTCATAATTTGTAAAATTAACGGCCATATAGCTCCATAATTCTTTCATACGGAACAGCACATTCCGTTCGCCGGAAAGAAGTTCCCGATACTCTTCGAAAAGACAATCATGGAATTCTCTTACTGTCTTTTTATTCGGACGAATGCCTTCCCGGATCTCAGTTACCAGCCCCGGATTCGTGATCAGCCCTCTTCCATACATGAAGCAGCAAGTGTCTGGAAAACGCTCTGTAATCCGCTTATAATCAGCTGCAGAAAACAGATTCCCATTATAGCAAAGTGGCATTTTCAGACGGTTTACAGCCTTCTCATAAGCTCCGAGCCGCGTCACTCCGCGATACATATCTGTCTGAATCCTTGGGTGGATGATCAGTTCATGAATGGGATATTTTTCATAAATGGCCAGCAGATACTCCCAGTCTTCCTCGTAGTGAGTTCCAATTCTGGTCTTTATGGAAATTTTCATATCAAGTTTCGAAAAAATCTGATCCAGGAACTGATCCAGCTTCTGGGGCTCTGCCAGAAATCCGGCACCCTTTCCCTTCGCTGTAACTGTTCCAGAAGGACAACCAAGATTCAGGTTCACTTCCTGGTGTCCGTAATCATCTTTCAAAAGCTGGGCAGTACGGATAAAATCATCTGCATTGCAGGTCAGGATCTGGGGAACCACGTACATTCCCTCATTCCGCTCCGGTGACACCTCGCAAATTTCCTGGAAGCTCAGGTTTTTCTTCGGCTTGGCAGAAATAAACGGAGTAAAATATTTATCCATGGGATGATAAAACCGGTGATAAGTCCGGCGGTATACAAAGTTTGTCACGCCCTCCATAGGGGCCATGTAGTCTTTCATTTATATCCTCGCATGTCTTTTTATTCAAATCAAGGGGGGGATTTTCTCAGCTGCTTTATTCAGAGCTTTCACCATGCAAAAAATTCCTTAAATTCTTCGAGAAACTTCTTCATTTTCTTTTCCTCCCTTGGTTTGATATAGCCAATTATACACGTTTCTCTATTTTTAGACAATGCCCTCTTAAGTGTCTGCTGCTATTTTTTTCTAAAATTTATACAAAAAAGAACTTTACCCCTAAATCTGGCAGTGCACGGCAGCCATCCATTTTCATTTGCTATTAGCAATACAAATGTCTTGCCCGAAAATACATTTTTGTCTTGCACTCTGTTGTAGTACTGTGATAAAATAAACAGGATTTTAGCACAAACCTATTGGTTTGGCATTTTGAGAGAAAGAAGGCTTACTTACGATGAAATTTTCCAAAAGACTGGATTTATTTGGAGATGAAATTTTTGCCGCGCTCAATGAAAGGCGGCTTGAACTTGAGAAACAGGGAAAGAAGATCTACAACATGAGTGTGGGAACTCCGGACTTCCATACACCGGATCATATTAAGAAAGCACTGATGGAAGCTGCCGCTGACGATCAGAACTGGCGCTACAGTCTCCGCGACCTGCCGGAGCTCCTGGATGCGGTCTGTGCATATTACAAGAAGCGTTTCCATGTGGAAATCACGCCGGATATGGTAATGTCCGTTTATGGAAGTCAGGAAGGCATGGGACATCTTGGCATGACTTTATGCGACGAGGGAGACGTGGTTCTTCTTCCAGATCCGTGCTATCCGGTTTTCGCAGCAGGAAGCAAATTAGGAGGCGCAGTTCCTTACTACTACCCGCTTGTAGCAGAGCATGATTTCCTGCCATATGTAAAGGATATTCCAGAAGATGTGGCTCGCAAATCCCGTTACATGGTAGTCTCTCTTCCATCCAACCCGGTAGGAAGCATTGCCACACCAGGACTTTATGAAGAAATTGTTGCATTTGCAAAAAAATACGATATTTTAATTATCCATGATAATGCATACAGCGACATTATCTTTGATGGTGTGGAAGGTGGAAGTTTTCTTGCCACTCCTGGTGCGCGGGAGATTGGTGTTGAGTTTTTCAGCCTTTCCAAATCCTTTAACGTAACCGGCGCCAGAATCAGCTTTCTCATTGGAAATCCAGAAATCATCTCTGCTCTAAAAAAGCTTCGCAGCCAGATCGATTTCGGTATGTTCCTGCCAATCCAGAAAGCTGCTATCGCTGCTCTTGAGGGACCTCTTGACAGCGTAAAAGAACAATGCAGACAATACCAGGCACGCCGTGATGCTCTATGCGACGGACTTGCTTCCATTGGCTGGGAGAAGCCAAACGGCAAAGGAACTATGTTCGTATGGGCAAAGCTTCCGGGAAAACGCACGGACAGCATGGCATTCTGTATGGAATTAATGGAAAAAGCCGGTGTCATCGTTACTCCTGGCGCAAGCTTTGGTCCTCATGGGGAAGGATATGTGCGCTTCGCGCTGGTACTTCCACCAGAGAAAATCAAAGAGGCTGTGGAATCTATCCGTACAAGTGGAATTTAAGTACCACTTCCAAATTTATCTTCAAATATATTGCAAGCTTTAACAAACCGTACACCACACGTTTTGCGCGTTATGGCAGCAATCGCCAGAAACTTACACAAACGTCGGCTTTAGGTTTTGACTGATTGCTCGTGTAAACTAATAAACTCCCGGATGTTAGCTGTCTCGAACATGCTCTAACATCTGGGAGTTCTTGTGTCTGTAATTATCATTTATGGAACTTTACAAAAATGAAATCTCATTATTTATGATAAGGCTCATGATTCATAATCCGATATCCCCTGTAAATTTGTTCCAACAGAATCATCTGCATCAATTGATGCGGAAACGTCATTCTTGAAAAACTGAGCTTATAATCTGCCCGTTTCAAAACAGCATCAGAAAGCCCAAGTGATCCTCCGATCACAAAGGCAATGCTGCTTTTTCCCTGAACGCCTAATCTGGCAATCAGGTCAGAAAGCTCTACAGAATCCAGCATTTTACCCTCTATAGCAAGTGCAATCACATAATCTGTATCGCGAATATGGCTAAGAAGCCGATTGCCCTCCGTCTCTTTGATCTGACGGTTCAGCGCATCGGAAGCTTTATCCGGAGTCTTCTCATCTGGCACCTGGATAAAATTCAACTTACAGTAGCGGCCAAGGCGCTTGGCGTACTCTGCAATTCCGTCATTCAGGTATTTCTCTTTAATTTTTCCAACTGTGATAATACGAATTTCCATTTACACCTCAAAGTCCATTGCTACACGGTCGCATACATTTGGTCTTACGTAAGTGTCCGCAACATGAACATGATTCGGATTTACTGCATAGGCAGCCAGTGCCTCAGCGCTCTCCAGCTCAGTGATCAGGCACAAATCACGTGTGCTGGATGGAAGAAGGTCTGTAACAACCTCTGCCTTAATGAGCCCTGGCACAACACCAACCAGACCTTCAAGATGTTCTTTGATCTGTGCTTTTAATTCAGGCTTCTTCTCCTCAGGAATCTCTTCTTTAAATGACCACATTACCATATGTTTTACCATTTTTATTGTCTCCTTTACATGTATTATATTTTCTTAACTATTACTCCAATTCATACTTCTGATAATCCGTCCTCATAGTTTATTTTAAACGTATTTAGACAGGCTCTGTGCTATTATTCATATACAAATTTTCATAACATGAATTAATTTCCTATAAATGTTCTTCCACATATGTCTGGAATTCCTCCATAGACATAAGTACCTTACGTGGCTTGGTGCCCTCTTCCGGTCCTACAACCCCTGCATCGCACAGCTGGTCCATAATACGGGCTGCGCGGTTAAATCCAATCTTATACATTCTCTGCAGCATACCTATGGAAGCCTTTTCCTTCTCAATAATGAACTTACCCGCCTGCTCGAAATAGACATCCCGCTCATTGCCGCCGGAGCTTCCGCCAGCTGTAAGAACCGCATTGTTCATCTGCTGTTCAATCTTATTGTCGTAATCTGTCCGTGGATTTTTATCTGCAAGGAAATCCACAATATTACTGACTTCGTCATCTGAAACAAAGGCTCCCTGCAGTCTGGCAGGCTTCTGGTAGCCCTGCGGATAAAACAGCATATCTCCTTTACCAAGAAGCTTCTCTGCGCCGTTCATATCCAGAATGGTTCTGGAGTCCACACCGGAAGTGACAGCAAAGGCAATACGTGACGGCATGTTCGCCTTAATAAGACCGGTAATAACATTGACAGACGGTCTCTGGGTAGCAATAACCAGATGGATGCCTGCAGCACGGGCCAGCTGGGCCAGACGACAAATAGCGTCCTCCACATCCCCTGGTGCAACCATCATAAGGTCTGCAAGCTCATCTACGATAATGACGATCTGACACATTTTCTCAGGGCGCTGCTCTCCCTCCGGGAACTTCATCTTCTCAATCTTGCGGTTAAACTCTTCCAGATTTCGTACCCCATACTCTGCAAAAGTATTGTAACGGTTACTCATCTCATTTACTGCCCAGTTCAGAGCACCCGCAGCTTTCTTCGGATCTGTGACAACCGGAATGAACAGATGCGGGATACCATTATAAACACTAAGCTCTACCACTTTCGGGTCAATCATGATCAGCTTGACCTCGTCTGGCTTGGCTTTATATAAAATACTGATAATAAGTGTATTGATACAAACAGATTTACCAGATCCGGTGGAACCTGCGATCAGAAGATGGGGCATCTTGGCAATATCTGCCACGATCGTCTTACCCTCAATATCTTTACCAGCAGCAAAAGCCAGCTTGGATTTGGCATTCATAAACTCCGGGCTCTGGATCAGATCACGGAGCATAACCGCACTGTGTTCTTTATTTGGTACCTCGATACCTACAGCTGCTTTACCCGGGATCGGAGCTTCGATACGGATATCCGGCGCGGCAAGATTCAGCTTGATATCATCAGAGAGACCTACGATCTTGCTTACCTTTACACCCATTTCTGGCTGCAGCTCATACCTGGTAACTGTAGGTCCGCAGCTTACGTTTGTAACCTTGGCATTTACTCCGAAATTATACAGGATTTCCTGTAATTTCTGAGCTGTCTTTCGAAGATGGGAATCAGAATCTCCCTGGGATTTCCCATTTCCACGTTTCAGAAGATTCACAGGCGGATACTGATATTCCTTTTTCACCGCCGCTTCCTGGGTTTTGATCTCATGCTGGATATTTACAATTCCGTTGGCAATCTCCTGCCTGGAAGACTTAGGATTCTTCGCCGACTGACGGGAAGTAGTTTCATCCGAAACTCCATTCCTCGCTGCCATTTCGTCAGAAGCTTCAGAAGAGTAGAAGCCAGAAGTTGCCGGAGATCCATGGGCAGCGCCACCTGCTGCGCCAGAAGTATCTCTCGTCAAAGCAACTGCATTCTGCACGGTAGCCATAGCTTCATTAAAATCCACTCCATCATAACTGTTTTCTTCTTCCTCTGCCTCAGCTGGTTGGTCACTGCTAACTGGATTTTTCATATAGACAGTACCGTCCTCTTCCGTGGTATCCTTTTCCATAGAATATGACGGTACAGGATCATCTTGTCCAGAGGAGGCGCTCATATTCAGATCTGGCTCGTCTGACTGCTCTGGCTCAGAACGGTGAATTGCAAACTGCAGCTGTGTTTCCTCCTGTGATTCTCTGTCATCAATTGACAGATCATCATCCTGAACCCGATACTCACTGATATCCACATACTTTCCTGTATTAATCGGAAGATTCTGAGCAGAAGCACTCTCGGAAAATTCTCCATTCACTGTAGTCATATTCTCCAGTGTTCCTGCATCTTCCGGATTCATGGCATTCTTTGGATTTAAAGGAAATTCCTGATCCACAGATTCCCCGCTTTCCTCGGAATTTCTATCTTCAAATAAATCTGTCCCTGCAAGAAAGCTTGTAGAATCCAGGTTTTCTCCTCTTCTGCACCGGGTCTGGTTATTTCCACGCATTCTCATCCGGGAATTTGCCCTGGAATCATTTCCAGCTGTCCTGGAAGCCTTTTTCCCTTTCTGTTTGGCTGCCTTTTTCTCAAAACGGGATGGTTCTTCCACCATATCTGAAGCAATCCCTTCTTCGGCAAGTGCAGCTTCCAGCTCCTGCATCCTTTTCTCACGGCGCTCCTGGGCTGCCAGCTGGCGCTGCTGGACTTTCAGCTGCTTCTTCAGCTGACGCTCCGGTGCCCCCTCCTGATAGAGCGCCTGCTGCCCCTTCACAGCTTCCAGGATCTTATCATAAATCTTATACAAAAATCCCAGGAAAGAATGCTGCGTGATCAGGATCAAACATACAAGGATCACAAGTACAATGATCACATAAGCACCGATGGTTCCAAATGCGGAGATTGTAGAAATACAGATTGCGCCTCCAATGGCTCCGCCACCAGTACGATACTCAGAACTGATCCTGTAATATTCTGCAAGAGTTGTACTCTCTGTATAGCCTTCTGTAAAAAGCTGTGCCAGTCCACAGCAGATCAGAAACAGAACTGCGGCGGCGGCTGTTTTTTTATAAGCAAGCACATTTCCCTTATTGGAGATCAGAAATGCTGCCATAATAAAAAGTACAACGGGAAAAATATAAGCCATCAGTCCCATTACTCCCATGAGTACCTTGCTGATGCTTCCTCCGACATTTCCACCAAGTCCGACACAACTTACCATAAGAATGATCGCTGCCGCCATCAGCACCAGAAGTATGATTTCCGTCTGAAAGCCGCTGGATATTGACTGCTTTCCTGCTGTATTCTTTTTAGACTGGGTACGTGCGGAAGATTTTTTCTTCGCGGATGTACCATGTTTGGTCGTTGATTTCTTCGGCGTATTAGACGCTGCCATTAAAAAGTTCCCCCTTCATCAGGCAAATTTGTAACCGATCCGTGTTTCTGTAAGCTTTCCTGCCGGACAGTTATGCAAAATTGCTAATAAGCGCTATGGCTCCTGCCACAAAACAGTAAAATGCGAAATAGCGCAGTTTCGCATGCTGCAAAATGCGGAGCAGATTGCGTATCATAAAATATCCAACTACTCCCGCCACGATCATACCAAAGACATAGGTAAATCCAAGAGACACACTCATCTTTGGCGTGGTAAACTGTCCAAGCTCCAGAAAAAGAGAGCCCAGAACTGCCGGAATGCTGATAAGATAAGAATATTTCACTGCAAATTTCCTGCTGAAACCGCATAATAAGCCTGCACAAATCGTCATTCCACATCTGGATATACCTGGAAATACGGAAATCCCCTGACAAATTCCAATCCACATGGCATTATCATAAGTCACATCTTTCGGCGTCTTGATTCCACCAATATTACTGAGGTCTGTCACAAGAAGAAACACTCCTGTCACAAGGATACATGCTCCTGGAAGAAGCGGGGAAATCGCCGCTCTTGTCACCAGTCTTCTGCAAATGTATCCAAGCATTGCTGTGGGAATAAATGAAACAGCCATAATCGCTGTAAATTTACGGTATGTTCCGTGCACCACTCTGGCATAGTGGAGATTCTCACCGGTTTTCCTGTTGTGAAAATAGATATTTACATTCCCGATTATATCCATGATCATGCCCAGAAGCTCCTCTCCGATCCGGCGAAGATCCTCATGGAATGCAAAAAAAACTGCCACCATCGTGCCTATGTGAAGAAGCACTTCAAAAAGGACTGCTGTGTTTCGTGTAATTCCCATTGCATTTTCTATGGCTGCCAGATGTCCGAAACTGCTCACAGGAAGAAACTCCGTGATTCCCTGAACAATTCCTAATAAAATCGCCTGTAAAACTGACATATTCAATATTTCCTTTTCTTTGGGATAAGACGGGCCGCGAAAACCCGTCAAGCGTACCTATTATACCACAAAGCAGGCAAAGATACAACTTTAATCGAACGACTGTTTTGTCGGCAGATTGCAGGAATGATTTTTCAAACACGCTCTAATAGAAAAAACCCTGCCTGAGATTTCAAACCGAAATCCCAGACAGGGAACTCATACCTTCTTACTTCTCAGAAAAAAGGTGCATATATTTGTTACTGTCCATTTTGAGGCCAGCAGCTTTTATTTTGCATATTTGCTCTTAATATACTCATCGATGCCGCGTGCACCTGCTTTACCTGCTCCCATAGCAAGGATAACAGTGGCAGCACCTGTAACAGCATCTCCACCAGCATATACGCCTTCTTTTGAAGTCTTACCAAACTCTTCGTCAGCAATGATACATTTTCTCTTGTTTACATCAAGACCGATGGTTGTAGAAGAAATCAGCGGGTTCGGGCTTGTACCAAGGGACATGATAACAGTATCAACGTCGATGGTAAACTCAGAACCAGGAATCTCAACAGGGCGTCTTCTTCCGGAAGCGTCCGGCTCGCCAAGCTCCATACGGATACATTTAATACCGGTTACCCAGTCTTTGTCATCTGTAAGGATCTCAACAGGATTGCAGAGAAGATCAAACTGTACGCCCTCTTCTTTTGCGTGATGAACTTCCTCTTTACGTGCAGGAAGCTCTGCTTCTGAACGACGATAAATAATATGTACCTCTGCGCCAAGACGAAGTGCAGTTCTTGCAGCGTCCATAGCAACGTTACCACCACCAACAACAGCAACCTTCTTGCCATGTGCGATCGGAGTATCATAATCCTCACGGAATGCTTTCATAAGGTTGTTACGTGTCAGGTACTCGTTAGCGGAAAATACACCGTTAGCCTGCTCACCCGGGATTCCCATGAACATAGGAAGTCCGGCACCGGATCCGATAAATACAGCCTCAAAGCCCTCATCTTTAAGAAGCTCGTCGATTGTTACGGATTTACCAATGATAACGTTGGTCTCAATCTTAACACCCAGAGATTTTACGTTCTCAACCTCTGCTGCAACTACTTTGTCTTTTGGAAGACGGAATTCCGGAATACCATAAACAAGAACTCCACCAGCTTTGTGAAGTGCCTCGAAGATTGTTACATCGTAACCCATCTTTGCAAGATCTCCGGCGCAGGTAAGTCCGGAAGGACCGGAACCGATCACTGCAACTTTATGTCCGTTCTTCTGTGCAGCCGGAACTGGTTTGATACCATTCTCCTTCGCCCAGTCAGCAACGAAACGCTCCAGTTTACCAATGGAAACAGCTTCCCCTTTCAGACCGCGAATACATTTACCCTCGCACTGTGTCTCCTGAGGACATACACGTCCGCAAACAGCCGGAAGAGCACTGGACTCACCGATGATCTGGTAAGCTTTTTCAAAGTTTCCTTCTTTTACTTCATGAACGAAGCCTGGGATATTGATAGATACCGGGCATCCTTCCATACATTTTGCTTTCTTACAGCCAAGGCATCTGTTTGCTTCTTCCATTGCCTCTTCTTTATTGTAACCAAGGCAAACCTCTTCAAAGTTAGTAGCACGAACCTTAGGAGCCTGCTCTCTGACTGGTACTTTCTTTAATACATCTGCCATTATTTGTCACCTCCACAATGTCCGCATCCGCCGTGATGGGTATCGCCTTCCTGAAGCTTCAGAAGAGCACGTCCCTCTTCGGTCTTATACATCTGCTGTCTCTTCATGGCAAGGTCGAAATCAACTTTATGTCCATCAAATTCCGGTCCGTCTACGCAGGCAAATTTCACTTCGCCGCCAACCATTAAACGACAGGCTCCGCACATACCGGTTCCGTCTACCATGATCGGGTTCATGCTGACAACTGTAGGAATGTTCAGTTCTTTTGTTAACAGGCAGACAAATTTCATCATGATCATCGGTCCGATTGCAACGCAGAGATCATACTCTTTGCCCTGATTCTGCACAAGGTCACGAAGTACATCTGTACCCATACCTTTACGTACATAAGAACCATCATCTGTAGTAACATACAGATTACATACTTCTTTCATCTTGTCCTCAAGAATAAGGAGATCCTTTGTCTTGGCACCAACAATCGCATCAGCGGTAATGCCATGCTCGTGAAGCCATTTCACCTGAGGATATACAGGAGCTGTACCAACACCACCTGCTACGAAAACGATTTTTTTCTTCTTAAGCTCTTCGAGATCTTCATGGCAAAGCTCAGATGGCTGTCCCAGAGGTCCAACAAAATCTTCGAAGTAATCGCCTGCTTTCAGCTGGGCCATTCTGGTTGTTGAAGCACCAGCCGGCTGGAAAACGATTGTTACAGTACCTTTCTCTGCATCATAGTCGCAGATTGTAAGCGGAATTCTCTCTCCTACTTCGTCCATCTTCACGATGACGAACTGGCCAGGCAGACAATGCTTAGCCACACGAGGAGCTTCCACATCCATAAGAAAAACATTTGCAGAAAGTTTCTCTGCGTTGAGTATCTTATACATAGTTCCCTCCTGAAGTACTATATTTGTTGCTGCTCACTCCGCGGGCAGTAACCTATATTTAACCGTCACTTCATGTATATGTCCGCTGTATGGACACTTGTGTCGGTCATATCCTATAACACTATAGCACAAAAAGACAGGTTAGTAAAATAAAATTCTCCTGTTTTTCTTATATTTTTCCAAAAAATGTATAATTTTTCATTTTTCAGGGGATTTGCTTTTCTCTTCACCAATTAATTCATATAATTTCCCAAGAGCTTCTTTCATTCCTCCAACTTCATCGATCAGACCTTCTTTCACTGCCTCCGGACCTTCTAACATAGTTCCCACATCTTTTACCAGCTGCGTAGTGTCCAGCATCAGTTCTTCCAGTCTTTCCTGGGACATGTGAGTGTGACTGGAAATGAAGGTGGTGATCCGGTCCTGGATTTTCTCCATGTTGCGGTAGGACTGGGCGACGCCAATAAACATGCCATTTGTGCGAACAGGGTGGATCACCATGGTGGCACTGGGAACTACAAAAGAATAATCCGCGGAAACAGCCATGGGAACACCAATGGAGTGACCGCCTCCAAGTACCAGGGACACTGTTGGCACGCTTAAAGAGGCGATCATCTCTGCAATGGCAAGACCAGCCTCCACGTCACCGCCCACAGTATTAAGCAAAACCAGAAGCCCGTCCACAGACTTGTCATCCTCGATCATGGCAAGTTTTGGCAAAACATGCTCGTATTTTGTAGTTTTGCTGTGAGACGGCGCCGATTCGTGCCCCTCTACCTCACCGATGATCGTCAGAAGTTCCACTTTATATTTATTAGAATTCTCATTTAAAATAACCTGTCCCATATCACGGATCTGCTTATTTTGCTGTTCTTCTTTTTCCACAGATTCTTTTTTTTCGCTTTCGGCTTCATTATCCTCTCTTTGCTGCATAAAAATACCTCCATACAATCGTATGGAGGTAGTATCTGCAAATCTGATTAAATTATTCGTCCCAGTTATGCCATACATCTGTTACATCGTCGTCATCATCCAGAAGATCAAGGATTCTCTGGATATCCTTAAGGGATTTCTCATCTGTCAGTTCAACAGTTGTCTGCGGGATCATGGCAACCTGTGCCTCAAGAAGCGGAACACCTGCGGCCTCAAGAGCCTCGCGTACTGCACCTAAATCATCCGGAGCAGTGAGAACTTCATAGCTGTCCTCTTCTTCGTTGAAATCCTCAGCACCTGCATCAAGAGCGGTCATCATCAGTTCGTCAGCGTCCATCTCGCACTCTTCCTTGTCAATGATGATCTGACCCTTCTGATCGAACATATAGGATACACAGCCCTGGGTTCCAATGCTTCCGTTACCCTTTGTAAAAGCGTTTCTTACGTTGCTGGCTGTACGGTTCTTGTTATCTGTCAGAGTCTCAACGATGATGGCAACACCATTCGGACCATATCCTTCGTATACAGCTTTCTCATAACTGTCTGCGGAATCAGCACCGGCTGCTTTCTTAATACCACGCTCAATGGTATCGTTTGGCATGTTGTTTGCCTTTGCCTTTGCAATAACGTCACGAAGCTTACCATTGTTGTTCGGATCCGGACCACCTGCTTTAACAGCCATTACGATCTCACGACCGATGATGGTAAAGATTTTTCCTTTTTTAGCATCGTTTTTTTCTTTCTTGTGCTTTATGTTTGCGAATTTTGAATGTCCTGACATTTCTTATCCTCTCCTTTTGGTTCTTTTTTTATCTTTTCGGCCCGCACCTTTCCGATGGTTTTGTTGCCAAGGGAAAGAATTCTGAAACGGTAGCCGTTTACAACAATTTCTTTATCCAGATCATCTTCTGTGGGAATATGTCCAAGAAGATTCGTCAGATAACCATTTAAGGTCTCAAATTCCACTTTACCGAAATCAATTCCAAGCTCTTCCGCTACATCTTCCAGATACGCCAGTGCGTCAATGATCACACTGTTATCCTTCTGCGTCCGGAACGTACTGTCGTCTTCATCGTATTCATCCAGAATATCTCCTACGATTTCCTCCAGAATATCTTCCATTGAGACAATTCCTGAAGTCTGTCCATACTCGTCCACTACCACTGCCATATGAATTTTCTTCATCTGCATGGATTTGAAAAGATCACTGATTCCCCTTGTCTCCGGAATAAAAGAAGCTTCTCTGATCAATCCCGGCAGATCCTTAAGGGGTTTGAACTTCGCCCAGGAATTCCTGGTGAGAAATTTCAAAGCATCTTTATAATGAATAATTCCTACTATATTATCTATCGTCTCTCTAAATACAGGATAACGGGAATTTCCTTTCTCAAGCATGGTATCCACAATGGTCTGAAGATTGTCCTCCTCATCAAATGCGATCACATTCTTGCGATGCGTCATAATGTCCTTGGCTTCAGTGTCCGTAAACTCCATGATATTCTGGATCATCTCTGCTTCGTTTTCCTCAATGACACCTTGCTCATGGGCTTCATCTACAATGGAAATGATCTCTTCCTCCGTCACCGGATCCTCTGACTGATTAAAAGCAACACCAAATGGCCTTGCTGCCAGCTTGGCAATAAAGGTTACGCACATAGTAAAAGGATACAGGATCCTGGTAAAAAATCCCACAATCTTCATATACCGATATGCATATTTCTCCGGGTGATAGGTTCCGATTCTCCTGAATGTAAGAATACCAAGAGACGCAAGCAGAATGATCACCAGTGCAAGCACTAGGATCAATGCAGCCAAATGCTTTATGTAGGGATGAAAGGTCTCGGTAGCCCATGGAACGATAAATGCTCCGAAACAGACTCCGGAAGCCATAACAATCAGCGGAATCGCATTGACAAATGAAACAGGATTGTTGATCAGGGAAAGAAGAAAGACTGCTTTCTTATCTCCTTCCTGCGCCCGTTTCTCCACTTCGTTTTCGCTCAGATTGTGCACTGCAGCTGAAAATCCATAAAAAATACCATTCAGCCACAAAAGCAATAATAAAATGACAAAGCCCGCCAGGGGCATACTACTGCCAGATTCCATATATTAAACCTTTGTTCCTCCTAGACAGCGTTACTGCTTATTACCTTCGCAGTAACGAAAACATACTGCTGCTTCCTTATTCCACAGCAGCACGAATGTGCAATTGCGGCAGTCAATGCCGCTGAGACTTTACAACTATATCACTAAAGTTTCTTTTCGTCAAGAGAATGTAAGCTCCAGGCTGATTTCAAGAGCATGGTTCACCTTGTCAAGCATAGGACCATCCAGGTGACATACTTTATCTTTTAATCTTCTCTTGTCAATGGTGCGAAGCTGTTCTAACAAAATTACAGAATCTTTTTCAATTCCATAGGCCGATGCATCAATCTCAATATGGGTGGGCAGCTTCGCCTTGTTCATTTTGGATGTAATAGCTGCGCAGATCACGGTAGGACTATGTCTGTTGCCTACATCATTCTGAATAATAAGTACCGGTCGGATACCTCCCTGCTCGCTTCCCACCACGGGCCGAAGATCCGCATAAAAAATATCCCCTCTTTTAATTACCACACAATTCACACTCCGTTTTACTTTTACTTTTCTGAAAATAAGTATTTCCAACTTTTTTCATGTGTATACATGTGTGGTATTTTTCCCGTAATTCGTTACGGGTTCTTATAAAAGCCGGTAACGGAACCCTTTCCGTCTGTATTGTTCTTACCTGACGCATACCTGCAAAAGGCTTTCCAAAGGATACGCGTCACAATTTGTCTGGGTATGCTCAGTCAAAATATGTCAGCTCGCCGCACTCTTTCCCATCGCGGATATAGATTCTTGGCACACGTTTGCTGATATTACATACAAATTCATAAGAAAAACGGCCGGACAGATCTCCCAGTGTATCTGCACTGATAACCTCATCCCCATCTTTTCCAAGCAGTGTCACTTCATCCCCTGTCTTTACATCCGGAATTTCTGTCACATCTACCATAAACTGGTCCATGCAGACTCTGCCACAGATCGGCGCTTTTTTTCCATGGATCAGAACCCAGCCTTTATTAGAAAGCATTCTGGGGTATCCATCTGCATATCCCACAGGAATTGTTGCCATCTTTGTAACATGATCTGTCGTGTAGGTTCCACCGTAGCTTACCTGAACCCCCGGCTCCACATCCTTCACGTAGGAAACATGACTCTTCAGTGACATTACAGGTTTCAGCATTACGATGTCTTTTTCCACTTCCTCAGAGGGATAAATTCCATAAATGGTAATTCCTGCACGGACAATGTTCAGGTTGGCTTCCGGTACACGGATTATTCCGGCACTATTGGAGCAGTGATGCAGTGGAATATGGATTCCATTTTTTTCCAGAAGATCAGCAAAATCAAGATATCGTTTCAGCTGAACCATTGCCGGGGTGCGGTCGTATTCATCTGCTCTTGCAAAATGAGTAAATAAACCTTCAATTTCCACATTGGGAAGAGCTGCAATTCTGCGGATTTCCTCCAGACTCTCTTCTCTGTCCTTAAATCCGATCCTGGTCATGCCTGTATCAGCAGCCAGATGGATCAGACCTTTTTTGCCCGCTTCTTCAGCAGCTTTGTTAAACTTCCTGGCGGTCTCATAATCACAGACGGCCATGCGCACATCATTTTCGGCAAGTTCTTTATAATATTCTTCAAATACCAGCCCCAGGATCAGAATCGGCCTTGTGATCCCGGCTCTTCGAAGCTGTAATGCCTCCTGGGCTGTAGCCGCAGCAAATCCCCATATATAATCAAATTCCTCAAGCATTCTCGCAATAGGTACTGCACCGTGACCATATGCATCCGCTTTGATCACTGCGATGATCTTTGTACCCTCTTTTATGTTCTTCTTCATCTGTTCAAAATTATATCTGATTGCGTCAAGAGAAATCAATGCTTTGATTCTGCTGTATTTTTCCATAACATTTTCCTCGATTTTCTAAATTTATCAGAGCATGCCCCAAAAGGCGTTCTGCAAAATGTACGTCACAATTCTCATTCTTTACTCTGAACTTCTGCCAGTTTCAAAACTTCCGGCAGTGCTTCGATCATATCCTTCGCCGTCATGCCGTGAGATCCTTTTTTCTCTCTGGCAATATCACCGCAAAGACCGTGAATATATACTGCCAGGGCAGCTTTATAGGAAAGCTCCTGTTCTTCCTCACAGCTTAAATACATGCAGAGAACAGCTGCGATAATACCGGAAAGTACATCTCCGCTTCCTGCTGTGGCCATTCCCGAATTACCAGAAAGATTCAGATACAGCTTTTCATTCCGGTCAGTTATTACTGTACATGCGTCTTTCAGTACCAGAACACCGCCACTTTTCTCTGCATATTGATAAGCACAGGCTACAGGGTCTTCCTTTAGTTCTGATACATCCAAGCCGCAAAGACGGCTCATCTCGCCCATATGGGGAGTGAGAATGGTCTGTTTCCCTATGAATTTCATCCACTGTGGATGCATTGCCAGAATATTCAGACCATCTGCATCCAGTATAACAGGCTTTCCTGCTTTTGCTCCGTTTTCCAGGAACCAAAGCATTCTTTCCTTTCCTGAGCCTTCTGTTCCAAGCCCTGGACCGATTACCAGCACATCACACCAGTTTAAATTTTTCCTATTGGCTTCCTCATCAAATTCGCTGGTCAGCATTGCCTCAGGCAAAAGGCTCTGTAAAGGAATCCGGTTCTCTTCCACAGTCTGGATCTTCACCATCCCGGCGCCTCCATGAAGTGCTGCACTGGCACTCAGACAGGCTGCTCCGCACATTCCCTTCGAACCCGCCACAAGAAGGACCTTGCCAAATGTTCCTTTATTTCCCCATGGTTTTCTTGCCGGAAGAGTTTTCACGTCAGATTTTTCTATATACCAGGCAGCCTTGCTTGCAAGCTCACTGCCATCACGGTCCCGGTCATAAATTCCAATATCCGCCACCACAGTTCTGCCAGCATAAGCTCTTCCCGGATATAGACAAAGCCCACGTTTTTTATACGCAAATGTTACGGTAAGATCTGCCTCAAAAGCAGTTCCAAGAACAGCTCCCGTATCTCCATGAATGCCAGACGGAATATCCACCGCTGCTTTATATGCAGGAGCTTCATTCATATGGTCAATTATCTCTTTGTAATTCCCGGTAATCTCCCTGGAAAGTCCAACGCCGAAAATTCCGTCTACTATAACAGTATATTCATCCCATACAGGGTTATTCATTACCGGTACCTGGTAGCTCATGGCAATGTCCCACTGGTGTCGGGTTTCTTCTGTCATTTTATCCGGATTTCCTGCAAGATAAATCTCAGAACGGATCCCTGCCAGATGCAGAAGTCTTGCAATGGCAATGCCGTCACCTCCGTTATTGCCAGATCCGCAGACGGTCAGAATCCGTTCTTTTTTCAAATTTCCAGAACCGTTTTTCTTTTCCAGATATTTTCGGATCTCTTCTGCTATGGCAAGTGCTGCCCTCTCCATGAGAACCAGAGAGGGAACATGCATATTATGAATGGTGCCATGGTCAAGCAGCTTCATCTGACTGCAGGTTACAACTTTTTTCATAAGACCACTCCTAATGCAAAACTGCCGCCCGGTCTCCTGTAAATCCTTCAGCGAGACAAGCAGCAGTCCTCTTTGACTTTTATTCTTTGTTTTCTTTATGTTCGTTACGATACTGGCTTAAGTTGTAAGACAGAGCCATCAGGCTCTCGGACAGATGAACATTCTCCACGATCACATCCTCCGGGGCGTCAAGATCTGTATGGGCAAAATTCCAGATTGCCTTGATTCCATTGTCAATAAGAACCTTCGCCATCTCCTTGGCCTTATTCTTCGGCAGGGTTAAAATAGCAATCTCCACCTGATTCTCCCTGATAAATTCCGGGAGACTGTTGATCATCCGAATCTCAATCCCGCGAACAGAAATCCCCTCCAGAACCGGGTTTATATCAAAAATTCCAACCAGACGGAAGCCACGTTTTTCGAAGTCTCCATAATTGGCAAGTGCCTGTCCCAGATTACCTGCGCCCAGGATGATCATGGGATGAATGGTGTCCAAACCCAGTATTTTACCAATTTCTGTATAAAGATATTCTACATTATATCCATATCCCTGCTGTCCAAAACCGCCAAAATTATTTAAGTCCTGTCGGATCTGTGAAGCAGTCACATGCATTTTTTTACTCAGGTCGTTGGAAGATATACGTTCCACCTTCTCTTCCATCAGCTCCCCCAGATAGCGATAATATCTTGGCAATCTCTTAATTACCGCCTTTGAGATCTCTTTTGCATCCAAAATGTTCCCCTCCTTGTTTCCGCTGCCTGTATTTTTCCGCTAAAAACGCATCGCGGAACATTACCTGTAAACGGCAGCCCGCGTAACACTATGTCAATTATACCGAAATGTTATTTTCTTGTCAATTAAAGTTGTGCAGAATTACAAATTTTTGCAAATTTTTTTGTGATTTGACAATTATTCTTTCAAAAAATAAATTTTTCAAGTATAATATACTATTGAACATTCTAATAATGCTGTTTCTGTGTATACAGAACCGCCTTTTTAAGGAGGAACTTATGATTTTATCATGTCAGAGCATCTGCAAATCTTTTGGGGAAAAGGTGATCCTGCAGGATGCTTCTTTTCACATAGAAGAACGGGAAAAGGCCGCTCTCATCGGCAATAACGGTGCGGGGAAAACAACTCTTCTTCGTATTATCATGGAGGAGATTTCCGCGGATTCCGGTCAGGTGGTCATTGCCAAGGATAAGAAGATCGGTTATCTGGCCCAGTACCAGGATATCCACGGTCATCACACTATTTACGAAGAACTGATGACCACCAAGCAGTACATTTTGGATATGGAGGACAAGATCCGTTCTCTGGAGCAGGAAATGAAATACGTAGCAGGAGACAAACTTGAGAGCCTGATGAACAGCTACACCCGCCTGACTCACCAGTTTGAGCTGGAAAACGGCTACGCTTATAAAAGTGAAATCGTAGGTGTTTTAAAAGGTCTTGGATTTGAAGAAGAAGACTACGGCAAACAGATTGAGAACCTTTCCGGCGGTCAGAAAACCCGGGTTGCACTTGGCAAGCTTCTGATTTCCAAACCGGATATTCTCCTTCTGGACGAGCCTACCAACCATCTGGATATGGAGAGCATTGCATGGCTTGAGACCTATCTTCTCAACTACCCGGGTGCTGTATTTATCGTTTCCCATGACCGTTATTTTCTGGACAAGGTAGTTACCAAGATCGTGGAGATCGAGGCTGCCCAGATGAGAATGTACGAAGGCAACTATTCCGCTTATGCCCTGAAAAAAGCGCAGCTGCGTGACGCCCAGTACAAGGCTTACCTGAACCAGCAAAGAGAGATCAAACATCAGGAGGCTGTTATCACCAAGCTCCGCTCCTTTAACCGTGAGAAATCCATTAAGCGTGCTGAGAGCCGTGTAAAAATGCTGGACAAGATCCAGCGCATTGAGAAACCAATTGAAATTGATAACCAGATGCGTATTTCCTTGGAACCACGTTTTATCAGTGGAAATGATGTACTTACTGTAGAAGGACTTTCCAAGGCTTTCCCAGGACAGACTTTGTTTACAGATATTAATTTTGAAATCAAACGTGGGGAGCGTGTTGCCCTGATTGGCAACAATGGTACTGGTAAGACCACAATTTTGAAGATTCTCAATGGAATTGTGGATGCTGATGCAGGACGCTTTGCCTTGGGTTCCAAGGTTCAGATCGGATACTATGATCAGGAACACCATGTTCTGCATATGGAGAAAACTATTTTCCAGGAGATATCAGACACATATCCGACTCTCACTGAGACTGAAATCCGCAATATGCTGGCTGCTTTTCTTTTTACAGGAGATGATGTGTTTAAGCTGATCTCCTCTCTCTCTGGTGGTGAACGTGGCCGTGTTTCCCTGGCGAAGCTGATGCTCTCAGAAGCCAACTTCCTGATACTGGATGAGCCTACCAACCATCTGGATATTGCATCCAAGGAGATTCTGGAGGAAGCACTGAACAGCTACACAGGAACTGTCCTCTACGTTTCCCATGACCGTTATTTTATTAACCAGACTGCTACCCGCATTATGGATCTGACCAACCAGGCCATTGTCAATTATATCGGTGATTATGATTACTACCTGGAAAAGAAGGAGGAGATGACCCGGATTTATGCTCCTGTTCAGGAGACCGCCGCTCAGGAAGTTAAGGAAAACGTCTCTGAAACCAAACTCACCTGGCAGCAGCAGAAAGAGGAACAGGCTCTGAAGAGAAAACGGGAAAATGAGCTGAAGAAAGTAGAAGCCCGCATTGAAGAACTGGAAACAAGAGACAGCGAAATTGATGAAACCATGGTTCTGCCAGATATCTGTACGAATGTGGCAGAATGCACGAAGCTCAGCCGGGAAAAAGCTGCTATAGCAGAAGAACTGGAAGGACTTTATGAGAAATGGGAGGAGCTGGCATAAATTACCAGTAACCTGTTCTTTTGAGCCTTACATTTCATATTTATTTCAAAAACAGGAACGAATTTCGAATATAAATATCCGAAACCGTTCCTGTTTTTTATAACAATATTAACATTTTTACTTTAAACAACTTATTAAAGCTGTCTGTTTTATTACATGGCCTCAAGCTTCTCTCTGATTGCAAGAATAAACTCGCGGCTGTTAAGGACTTTTACATTCTTTAAGGAAGTAATCAGTGCCAGGTCTTTGGTCATCTGTCCGCCTTCGATGGTGGAAAGGGTTGCTTTCTCCAGCTTATCTGCGAACTCTATAAGCTCCTGATTCTGATCCAGCTCACCCCTTTTTCGCAGAGCACCGGTCCAGGCGAAGATTGTTGCTACAGAGTTGGTGGAGGTCTCCTCTCCTTTCAGATGACGATAGTAATGTCTCTGTACAGTTCCGTGAGCTGCCTCATACTCATAATATCCATCTGGAGAAACCAGTACAGAAGTCATCATTGCCAGAGAACCAAATGCAGAGGAAATCATGTCACTCATAACATCTCCGTCATAGTTCTTACAGCCCCAGATAAATCCGCCTTCTGCTTTCATTACGCGGGCTACTACATCATCAATCAGACTATAGAAGAACGTAATGTCTGCTGCCTCAAATTTATCCTTAAACTCAGCTTCATAAATATTATGGAATATTTCTTTAAATTTGCCATCGTATGTTTTGGAAATGGTATCCTTGCCGCCAAACCACAGATCCTGTTTCGTATCTAAGGCATAATTAAAGCAGCATCTTGCAAAGCTGGTAATGGATTTGTCCAGGTTATGAACACCCTGGATCACGCCTGGAGTATCAAAGTGATGGATCAGCTCCGTTCTCTCCTCGCCGTCTTCTCCTTTGAATACCAGCATAGCATCTCCTGGTTTGTCAATGTACATCTCGGCATTCTTATATACATCGCCGTAAGCATGACGGGCAATGGTGATAGGTTTCTTCCAGTTCTTCACACATGGCTCGATTCCCTTTACCACAATGGGAGCACGAAAAACAGTTCCATCCAGGATTGCACGAATAGTTCCGTTAGGGCTTTTGTACATTTTCTTCAGATTGTACTCAGACATTCTGGCTTTATTCGGGGTAATGGTGGCACATTTAACAGCAACTCCGTATTTCTTGGTGGCTTCCGCTGCATCTATGGTTACCTGGTCATCAGTCTCATTTCTGTATTCCAGTCCAAGATCATAGTATTCTGTCTTCAGATCAATAAAAGGAAGAAGAAGCTCATCCTTGATCAACTGCCACAGAATTCTGGTCATCTCGTCCCCATCCATCTCAACAAGAGGGATCTGCATTTGAATTTTACCCATTATTACCTCCTAGTATATGTTTTGTGGTAACTGTGAACTATGTCCGCAGCAACCCTATTTTAACGTAATTCCAAGTCTCTGGCAAGTCTCTGCTACAATTGCTTCAAGTTCTGTATCACAAAGCACAGTAACACGGCCATCCTCATACTGCTGGTCAACCCAGGACTTGATCATCTTCACAAGCTCGCTGTTCTTATCAACCTTCTGGTCGCCCTTCAGGCGATAATGGCTGTCGATCCAGTGTGCGATTCCGGCAGCTCCGGAAGTATTGGAAACGGCAACCTCAACCGGGCGGTTCAGGAATTTCTCGGTATCAAATACATTATAGATTTCCTCATTTTTCAGAAGTCCGTCGGCGTGGATACCAGCTCTTGTTACATTGAAGTTCTTTCCAACGAAGGGAGTTCTTTCCGGTATGTGGTAGCCAATCTCTTTCTCATAGTACTCAGCAAGCTCTGTGATAACCGTTGTATCCATACCACCAAGGTTTCCGCGAAGCTGTGCATATTCAAATACCATTGCCTCAAGAGGTGTATTTCCGGTACGCTCTCCGATACCAAACAAAGAAGTATTAACACCACACGCACCATACAGCCATGCTGTTGTGGAGTTGCTGACTGCCTTATAGAAGTCGTTATGTCCATGCCACTCGATCAGTTCAGAAGGAACGCCTGCATGAACCATAATACCATAAATAATACCAGGTACAGAACGAGGGATCACGGCACCAGGATAGTTAACACCGTAGCCCATGGTATCACAGCAGCGAACCTTAACCGGAATGCCGTACTGCTGGCGAAGCTTCATCAGCTCAAGGCAGAATGGGATAACATAGCCATAAATATCAGCTCGTGTAATGTCTTCAAGATGGCAACGGACAGAAACACCGATTTCCAGACATTCTTTTACAATGCTTAAATAATGCTCCATCGCCTGTTTACGTGTCATTTTCATCTTATAAAAAATATGATAATCGGAACAGCTTACCAGGATACCGGTCTCTCTCATACCCATATCGCGGACAAGCTGGAAGTCCTTCTTATTTGCACGGATCCAGCTGGTAACCTCAGGGAACTCATAGCCTCTCTCCATACATTTCTCAACAGCATCACGGTCTTTCTTACTGTAAAGGAAAAATTCAGAAGCACGAATCCTTCCTTCCGGTCCGCCCAGCTTATGAAGGTAATCATAAATCCTTACGATCTGCTCAGTGCTGTATGGTGCTCTGGACTGCTGGCCATCACGGAATGTCGTGTCGGTGATCCAGATGTCATCTGGCATATGATGTGGAACGACTCGGTCGTTGAATGCAATCTTCGGTACTTCAGAATATGGAAAAAGATTTCGGAATACATTGGGAGTTGCAACATCCACAAGCGGATACATATGCTCCTCTAACTGAAGCAGGTTTGTGTGGCGATTCATAGAAACACGTCTGTTTTCCATAGATATTTCCTCCTCATCTCTTGGAACTCTTGCTGTCCATTTTACTCACTTAAAGCGACTTCGTCAAGTGCTTTTATACTGTAAAGTGATAATTCTTTATCAAAGTTTGTGTATTCTTTTTCGTACATTTCTTCAAATCACTTAAGCAGAAATCCTTTTCACACAATTGGCTGCTTTTACATTTTCAGAAACTTTCTGCGGTTAAATTTCCCCCACCCTTGCAGGTTTTGAGGCAGTCCCATATCCTCTGCGCTATTCATCAGCATAGTTTTGATATCCGTATTGGTAAGTGCAGGATTTTTTTCCAAAGCACAAGCAATAGCACCTGTCACCAGAGGCGTAGACATAGAGGTGCCGCTTTTCACACCATAAGAATAAGGTTTTCCAGGCACGCAGGACATGATCTTATTTCCAGGCGCCACAATATCCGGCTTGCACACGCATTCCGCCGTTGGTCCTCTCCCTGAAATAGCACTGCGCCCTTCCAACAAATCGCTGGAGCCCACTGTGATCACTTTTTTGCTGCTTCCCGGAGCTGTGATACTGCCCGGCCTTGGTCCCTGGTTTCCGGCAGCTGTGACCACTACCACTCCTTCATCCCACAGCTGCTCCACACTTTCCAGAAGCCTGGCATGGTTTCTTTTTGAGTTACAGGTAGTTCCCACAGAAATATTTACCACCCGGATCCTGTACTGCTGCCTGTATTCCCGAATCCACCGAAGAGCCCGAAGCACGTCATCCTGACTTCCATTTCCATAACGGTCAAGCACTTTCAGGGCAATGATTCCGCAGCCAGGTGCTGCGCCTCTGTATTTTCCCATGGAAGCAGTGCCATCTCCTGCCACCAGCCCGGCTACATGGGTGCCATGTCCATTATCGTCATAAGGCCGCCTTTTAAAAGCCAGGAAATCATAAAAAGCCCAGATCCTGCCAGTAAAATCTATATGCTCATAAATCCCGGTATCCAGAATACACACACCGATTCCTTTTCCGGTATAAAAGGATTTTTCCATTATTTTCCCCGATAAAAAGAAACTTATAATAAATTATGTTTCCATTTTCCAATCTGCTTTAAAATTATAGACAATTTTTGAAATTCTCAAAAATTTTTGTCGCTTTTTCTGAGCGTATATAGTATAATGAAAATACGCATAAACTCGTATTTATAAAAGGAATTTTCCAGTAATATCAAACAATTATTTCAAGTGACAAAATGTAGTAAGTCACAACTATACATGAGAGGACGAAAATAATATGGAAAAAGACAACAGGCAGACTCCGGAGGACAAATTTCACTATTACTCCGGAGCTATCAGACGTGACATGGGGAACCTGCTTAAGTGGCTGCTTCTGGCAGTGGTGGTAGGATGTATAGCGGGAGCTTTCAGTACTTTGTTTTCTTTTGTGCTGAAGGCAGTAACCGGTTACCGCAAGGCACATCTGTGGACCTTTTTTCTCCTGCCCCTGTTCGGACTTTGCATCGTATTTCTTTATGAGAAATTCGGAAAAGACGATGGCGGCACGAATCAAGTCCTTTCTACAGTCCGTTCCCAGGATGATGTGCCCTGGAGATCTGGTCCGCTGATTTTTATTTCGACTGCATTGACACATCTTGCCGGTGGTTCAGCAGGACGTGAGGGTGCAGCTATTCAGCTTGGTGGCAGCATTGCCAATCTTCTTGGCAGATGGATCCATCTTGATGAGGAAGACCGTCATGTGATCGTTATGTGTGGCATGAGTGCAGCGTTCTCAGCGTTGTTTGGAACTCCGATGGCAGCGGCTGTGTTTTCCTTGGAAGTGGTCAGTGTAGGGGTTATGTATTATACAGCTCTTATGCCTTGTATGATCGCATCTTTGATCGCATCCCGTTTTGCGGCTGGTATGGGCGTTACGCCAGAAGCTTTTCACGTAGTAAATATTCCTGCACTTTCCCTGGAAACAGGGCTGAAAATGGGCGTGGTAGCCCTTGGATGTGCAGTGATCAGTATTGTCTTCTGTATTATTTTAAATGAGACAGCCAGATTCTACGGCCGGTTTTTTTCTAATAAATATGCACGGGTAGTGGCCGGTGCCGTTCTGGTTATTTTTATTACACTGATTCTTGGAACTACGGATTACATGGGAGCCGGTGCTGAGCTTATTGAGAAAGCAGTGGAGACCGGAGACACCGATTATATGGCTTTCTTCTGGAAAATGCTCCTTACCGCACTGACTATGAAGGCTGGTTTTCGCGGAGGCGAAATCGTTCCGTCTTTCTGCGTAGGCGCCACTTTCGGATGCATGGCAGGACAGCTGATAGGGCTTTCTCCCTCCCTTTGCGCAGCCTGCGGAATGGCGGCTGTTTTCTGTGGTGTGACGAACTGCCCGATTACTTCTATTCTGATTGCCTTTGAAATGTTTGGCTTTAAGGGAGTGTCCTTCTATCTGATCGCCGTTTCTATCAGCTATGCGGCTTCCGGATATTATGGACTGTATAAAGATCAGACAATTGTATATTCTAAATACAAAGCCAAATATATAAACAAACACACAAAGATGTGACAAGCCCTAGAGCGTGTTCATTTTGCAGAGATTTTTTTCGAAACTCCATCCTCTGTCAAATGTTTACTACCTGAAATTTGCAGGAATCCGCGTTGCGGGCGTGGCAAAGCAACATCCATAACATTCCTGTAAAATATAAAAAACGGCACACAAGCTGCCGTAAAAAGAAGGGGGTACATTTATGAACCTTGAAAAACTTTTTCACCTGAAGGAAAACCACACTGACGTGAAGACCGAAATCATGGCCGGTATTACCACATTCATGACCATGGCTTACATCCTCGCTGTCAATCCCAACATCCTTTCCGCTGCCGGAATGGACCGCGGTGCAGTCTTTACTGCTACTGCACTTTCATCCTTCATTGCAACCTGCCTGATGGCACTGTTATCCAATTACCCGTTTGTTCTGGCACCCGGTATGGGACTGAATGCATACTTTGCATATACCGTAGTTCTTGGAATGGGTTATTCCTGGCAGCAGGCTCTGGTTGCTGTATTTGTGGAAGGTATCATCTTTATCCTGCTTTCCCTTACCAATGTACGTGAAGCAATCTTTAACTCCATTCCTATGACACTGAAACACGCAGTTTCTGTTGGAATTGGCCTTTTCATCGCATTTATTGGTCTGCAGAATGCAAAGATCGTTGTAAACAATGATTCCACACTGGTAAGCATGTTCTCCTTTAAGGGCTCCATGTCAGATGGTTCTTTCAATTATCTTGGAATCACTGTTCTTCTTGCCCTGATTGGCGTACTGGTTACCGGCATTCTTCTTGTAAAGAATGTAAAAGGCGGTATCCTGTGGGGCATCCTTATTACATGGGCGCTTGGAATCCTCTGTCAGTTTGTGGGACTTTATGTTCCAAATCCGGATGCAGGTTTCTACAGTCTTCTCCCGGATTTTTCCAATGGAATTTCCGTACCGAGTATGGCTCCTACCTTTATGAAAATGGATTTCGCAGGAGTTTTCTCACTTGACTTTATCGTTATCATGTTTGCATTCTTATTTGTAGATATGTTTGATACTCTGGGAACTCTGATCGGTGTTGCTTCCAAGGCAGACATGCTGGACAAAGACGGTAAGCTTCCAAAAATCAAAGGTGCTCTTCTTTCCGATGCTGTTGGTACTACTGTAGGTGCTATGTGCGGTACTTCTACTGTTACCACATTTGTTGAGAGCGCTTCCGGTGTTGCAGAGGGCGGACGTACAGGTCTTACTTCACTTGTTTCCGCTATTTTGTTCGCACTTTCCCTGTTCCTTTCCCCGATCTTCCTGGCGATTCCTTCCTTCGCCACAGCTCCGGCTCTGATCGTGGTTGGATTCCTTATGCTGACCTCTGTTACCAAGATCGACTTTGACGACCTTACAGAAGCGATTCCGGCATTTATCGCAATCATTGCAATGCCGTTCCTGTACAGCATTTCCGAAGGTATTGCACTTGGCGTTATCTCTTACGTTATCATCAACGTCTGTACCGGAAAAGCAAAAGACAAAAAGATCAGCCCGCTTATGTATGCATTGGCTGTTATCTTTGTTCTGAAATATGTATTCCTGTAATAACAGAATGAAATAATTGTACGGTTTGCAATAACATTATTCACGGAACATCACCTGTAAATCGCAATAAATAATCCTAAAAATCCCCCTGCCATGGAACCACGCTTTCCTGGCAGGGGGAATTTTTCTATAACACTACTTAAGGGGGTATAAGGTAGATTACATCTGTGAAATCATCTCGTAAATCTGTTACTGTTCACTTTGCAGTCAGTAACCACTTCGCGGAACATTAGCGTTTTACATTGAATGCGCTCATTCCCGGATATACTGCTGCATCTCCAAGCTCTTCCTCGATACGGAGCAGCTGATTGTATTTTGCAACACGCTCTGTTCTGGACGGAGCACCGGTCTTGATCTGGCAGGTATTTAATGCTACTGCAAGGTCAGCAATCGTAGTATCCTCTGTCTCACCTGAACGATGGGAAGAAATTGCTGTATAGCCAGCCTTATGAGCCATCTTGATTGCCTCAAGAGTCTCTGATACAGATCCGATCTGGTTCAGCTTGATTAGGATGGAATTGCCGCATCCAAGAGAAATACCTTTGGAAAGTCTCTTTGTATTTGTTACAAACAGGTCATCACCTACCAGCTGCACTTTATCTCCCAGTTCTTTGGTAAGCTTCTTCCATCCTTCCCAGTCTTCCTCATCAAGCGCATCCTCGATGGAGATGATCGGATACTTGTCAACCAGCTTTTTCCAGTGGTCGATCAGCTCGTCAGATGTGTAAACAGTACCGGCCTTTGGAAGCTTGTACTCGCCAAGTTTACCAGTCTTCCACTCAGAAGAAGCTGCGTCCATAGCGATCATAAAATCTTTTCCTGGATCATAGCCTGCATTCTTAACAGCCTCAAGAATTGTCTCAATTGCTTCTTCATCAGATTTCAGAGCTGGTGCAAAACCACCCTCATCACCAACAGATGTTGCAAGTCCTCTTGATTTCAGAATAGCTGCAAGAGCATGGAAAACTTCTGCACACCATCTTAAGCACTCTTTGAAGCTTTGTGCTCCAACTGGCATGATCATAAACTCCTGCACATCAAGTCCTGAGGAAAGTGCATGGCAGCCGCCGTTTACAATGTTCATCATCGGTACTGGCATACGGTTTCCGGAAATACCACCGAGGAAACGATAAAGCGGGATATCAAGGGATGTTGCAGCTGCACGGCAGCATGCGATGGAAACAGCCAGGATTGCATTTGCACCAAAGTTTGATTTATCCTTGGTTCCGTCAGCTTTGATCATCGCCTTGTCAATTGCATAAATATCGGATGCATCCATTCCTGAGATTGTGTCGTTGATGGATGTATTAATGTTCTCTACAGCCTTTGTAACACCTTTTCCAAGGTATCTGTTCTTATCATTATCTCTAAGCTCCAGAGCCTCAAATTCGCCTGTAGAAGCGCCACTGGGAGCAGCTCCTCTGCCGATGGTTCCATCTACCAGATAAACCTCTGCTTCTACTGTAGGATTTCCTCTGGAATCCATAATTTCTCTTCCAATGACTTTCTCAATTTCTAAGTAATCCATGGTATGTATACTCCTTTCATTTTTCAAAGGAACTCCTTCGCGAACTGCTTCCCGGAAAAGTCCAGCCGCAATCCGCATCATATTATGTCAGCGGTCTTTCTGCCATAATAAGGAGTCCAAATGATTTACACCGTTAGGTTAGCTATTCCTAACTATGCTGATTAGTATACACTAACCATCATGGGATTGCAAGAAGATTACATGATAATATTTTTCAGTAGTTGTCTGTTCTAAAGCGTATTTGAAAAATACTCTAGAAAATTACCACAAGAAGCATTTTAAATTTCTCTTTTCCCATAACTGCGTGAGGACGCTTCGCAGGCATTACAATAGACTCACCTTCATGTAATTCGTACTTCACACCATCAATAGTGATTTCCCCCACACCATCCAGACAGGTAACAAATGCATCTCCGCCAGACTCATGTGTACTGATCTCCTCCCCTTTATCAAATGAGAAAAGGGTAACACTCACTGCCGCATTCTGTGCAAGTGTGCGGCTCACAACCTGTCCCTCCTGGTAAGCTACCTGGTCTTTTAATACCAGCACTTCTGCTTTACTTATATTTTTCATCTTATCCATGATAAAAAGCCTCCTGCTATAACTGTTTTTCGTAACTATACTATAAATTTTCGTGATATTCAGTTGTTATAACAACAAATCTGTTTTTTATTGCATTTTTTCACATCCGTAGTATAATATGCAGGAATCAACATGACAGGAGGCTTTTCACTTGAATACACAAACTACACAAAAATCTCTCCCAATCTACCGGGGAGAGCTTGCACTTCTTCTTGCTGTTGCCATCAACAGCTTCGGCGTTGTCCTTATGCTCTATTCCGGGACAGGAATTTCCGCTATTTCCAGTGTTCCCTACGCTTTTTCCTGCGTCTTTCCGAAGATAAGCCTTGGAACATGGACCTACATATTTCAGGGACTTCTGGTACTGGCGCTGATGATCCTGCGGAAAAAATTCGTAGTCCAGTATCTATTCAGCTTCGTAGTAGGATTCGTTTTCGGGGAACTGCTTGATGTACATGAATTATGGATAAATGTTCTTCCTACAGCAATTGGCTGGAGAATTTTCTATTTTATTGCAAGCTACATTTTGATCTGTATTGGAATCGCTATTTCCAACCGCTGCAAAATGCCTATTGTCCCTACTGACCTTTTCCCAAGGGAGCTGTCCCAGATCACTTCTGTGGCATATCCAAAAATCAAGATCAGCTTCGATGTAATCTGCCTGATTGTCACTGCTGCCCTCACCGGATTCGGTCTCGGACATATCAAAGGACTTGGAATTGGTACCGTTGTAGCCGCCTTTACCATGGGAAAAGGCGTCGGAATCGCAGGGAACTGGTTGGATAAACATATGGACTTTACCTCGTTTCTTGCGAAATAGCAGGATTTTATACATACTAATTTAATTCAGGCGCTCATATACCATACCGGATATTTCCTTTATCCCATTAATTCCTGTATATTCGCCAGCTTGTGCAAACACAACAATCACATAATCTGTCTTTTTTCCATATACAATCGCCGCATCATGCTGATAGCTGTCTGTCTCCCCGGTCTTATTTCCAGACTTAACGCCTGAGGGGAGACCTGCAGGAATTTTATACCGCCTTTCCTGCGCCAGCAGAAGATTTAGCATCTGGTTCGAATACTTACGCGAAACTGCCCTGTCCTACAGTCCGAACCAACTCATTGTAGCTCTCATTGTCACTGATTGTTATCATGCTGTCCAAAAGACCGTTCACATAGCTGTTAAGACTGATTTTTTTCTCTGCAGCACCGGCATAAACAGCCTCCATCACAAAGAGCTTGATCACACTTGCCGGATACATGCTTGTCTCATTGATGGAAAGGACATCGCCTGTTTTTAAATCTTTCACATAAACAGACCAGTTCCCACTGTATCCTTTCAGTTTTTCATTTATTTTTATTCTCAGTTTTCTTAACTTTACCTCTTCCTTCGCGCATTTTTTCCCTTCTGCATCTACATACAAGGTGCAGGAAATCTTGCGGTTTGCGGCAATTGTGCCATGCTCCGTCAGATAATAACCTTTGTACCAGCGGTTTGTATGCAATTTTCCATTTTTGTTCAGGGCGAGCTTCTTTCCCTTAAACACAATCCAACCAGCCGTCTGTTTCAGCCAGCCGTCTGTTTCAGCCGTCCGGCTGTTTCCCCAAAATAATAGGAGCCTTTAAAGCGTGTAGTCCCAATTTTCGTATCAAGATCATGAAATTTTTTCCTTTTGTCTATTCGTCCATCTGTCCAAAAATAATAATAACCACTGGCAAGTCCCCCATTGGATGGAATTGAAAGATATGCGATTCTTTCCGTCCCTTTCTTATTCTTCATCTGAATGGATGTAGACTGAAGATACCATTGATCTTTCTTTTTTACAAGTTTAGCCTTGTACTCGTTATTTACTTTTACTGTCCAGCTGTTCTTTGTGGCAGCCTCTGTCTGTAATGTTGATGAGATAATAAGAAGTCCACATAAAAAAGCAATTCGCACAACCCAGACTTTCCATTTATGTATTACCATTCTCTTTCCTATTTTTCTTTTCCCCTATAACTTCAATGCAAAACAATTAATGCAGAAAGTAATTTTCGCGTCTGCACACCCCAATTTATTAACAAATTTGTCTGAACGCTCTCATCAAGTTGCAGCCTAATGAATTTTTGTATACGCAAAGAGCGGAAAAGAAATAATGCATATCTTCTCTTCCGCTCTACATGATGTCAGATATTTAATTATTCAAAGCCCTCTTCAAAATGCTTCACATTTCGCCGATGTGACGTATCCGTCAATTATGACGCAAATCTCACAATGCTCTTAATCTGATGATTGATGTCGTAGCTGCCGCTTCCGTATACACCTCTGTACCATCCTGCAAACTGTGCCTCCGGATCATAGTAGCATCCGTCAATAATGACCCAGCCATGACTGGTAAGGCCATCTGCTGCACCATCTCTGGTACCGGATACACGTCCAAGAACTACATAAGGATTATAGCCAATCTCTCTTGCCATTGCAGCAAAGGTGCAGGCAAAGCCATAACAGTCACCGCCACCTGAAACCAGCATATTGTATGCTACCTCTCGCTGCCAGCCTTTTTTATTAAAGTCTGGCCAGTAGCCGGAATAGTAGAAATTACTGCTGCTGGTAAGATAACACCAGCAGGCATACAGCTTCTGGGATTTACTCATCCCCGGATTGGTGATCCTGGAAATAACATTCATAAGCTCTATTTTCAGTTTTGCATTTACATCGTTATCTGCATATCCCTTGCGGTTAAAGGTAACATTGGAAACTGTTTTATTCTTGGTAAGACGACCTTTTACATCGCCCCGATAAAGACGGTTTCCAAGTTTAAAGAATCCAACATATGCATGACCCTTTGTGTCTACATAATACGATGTCTTTCCTACTTTTACAATTTTGGCCTTAGTGGGACGAATCAGTTTGCCTTCCAGATTAAATACATATATGTATTTACCAATTCTTTTCCCACCTGTAACCGCCTTTCCGTTCGCGTCAAAATAGTAACGGTTTTTGTGAATGGTTTTCCATTTATTTTTCAGTTTATTACCCTTTTTGTCGTAATAAACATATTTCTTTCCTTCTTTTACAAGACCTTTCTTTCTAGCCGGTGCTGCCGTAGGTTGAACCGGAACTGCAGTCACAGTTGGAGCTGCAGTCACCTCTGGGGTAATTTCAGAAGCCTGAGCAGGTACGCATACAGCCATAATACTGATTGCTATAACTGCCAGAAATTTGCTTATCTTTCGCATACTCTTTCTCTCCCAATAAATCAGTCTCTTGTAATCAACCCTTCAGACGGCAAACCATCTCCCAAAGGGCTGCTGCTGAGTTAAAGTTCTCCGGTACGATATCAGCCGGTGTAATAGTGATATCAAACTCGTCCTGAAGCTCGCTGACAATAGATAAAATTGCGAAGGAATCAAGAATCCCATCATCGATCAGTGTCTCACAGGTTTCATAATCCGCATCTGGCTGGATTTCCTCAAGAATTTCAATTAATTTGTCCATTTTTCATTTCCTCTCTTTCCGAATTAAATTCATCTGTGTGTAATGCCTCCCGAACCAAAGTAAGACTTCCCTTATGCCAGAAATAAATTCTTGGCATCGGTCTGCTCAGGAATAAATAAATTCCCTCTGTCACGGAATATGCACCTACACGTTCAAATATGAGCATATCACTAATCTGTGGTTTTTTCAATGGAAAAAGCTTTACGATCACATCACTTACAGTGCAAAGCGAACCGCATAAATTCCACTGTTCCTCATCACCCTCTGTGCGTATATTTCCCGTACGATCGGTCTGTATGCAATGAGGCAGCTTCATAGCCATCGCCTGGCCATAATAATTCAGATGATTAATACCGCCATCCACAATAGCATAATTCTGACCATGATTCACCTTCATATCCACGATAGAGGTAATATAATAACCACACAGATAGGTAAGATACCGTCCCATCTCCAGTATTACATTTCCTCCAAAGGTAAGATTATCCAGAAGCCTTCCAAAGCCACCCAGAAGCTCCTCAACAGACTCTTCCTTATCCTTCACAAAATAAGGCGCAAACAATCCCGGTCCGTACTCAAGCTCCTCTGCCTGATATCCATAATCTTTCTTAAGCTCGTTCAGAAAGGCATCCAGACTCTGAAGCTCCCTTTCCATCTGAGAAAGATTTTTCTTCTGAGTACCTGAATAGAACTGAAGTCCCAGAATGTGAAGTGCAGTATACTCCTGTCTCCTGGAAATAATCTTGCGAATATCTTCTTCATCCACACCAAACTGATTACCACTGGTCACACGAAGCAGCACATCAATAGTCAGCCCCAGTTCACCCGCAATCCTCTGCAAATGCTTCAGATGCTCCAGAGATTCTACTGTATATACACCCTTTCCACCGTATGTTTCAAGTACATATCGGATATCAGAAGGATTTTTATATACACCTGAAAGCACGATTTTCTCCATTGGAACAGAGACACGCTCACAAATACGAAATTCTCCCGGAGAGCATACTTCGAAAAGATCTACATGCTTCATCATTGGTCTTGTAAGAAAAGGATTGGCCTTCATAGCATAGCAGACTCTTGCTTTTCCTACAAGCAGCTCCTTAATCTTATTTACATGTACAGCCAAAGCATCCAGATCAAATACATAGGAAGGCGTAGGATTCTTATCTTCTATAAATTTCTGCAAAAAATTATAATCCGCCATTTATCTTCCCTCCTGATATCTGGCTGTCAGCTCTTTCCTGTCAATCTTGCCATTCTTTGTAAGAGGCATGGTATCCACTTGGACAAATACATTCGGCACCATAAAGTTTGGTACATATTTCACAAGGGAACGTGACAGCTGCTTACGATCGATATCACCCTCATAAAAAGCAACGATTTTATTTTTTGCCTGATCGTAAATACACAGACTTCTTCGAATCTCAGGAAGTTTATCCATTGCTGTCTCAATCTCACCAAGCTCAATTCTATGTCCCATATGCTTAATCTGGAAGTCCTTACGTGTAGCGAAGCAAAGCTCCCCGTTTTCATTGTAGAAAGCAAGGTCTCCTGTACGGTAAATAGGCTCCAGATATCTGTCATTCAAAGGGTTCTGAACAAATGCCTTCTTTGTCTGTTCAGGATTTCTATAATAGCCAAGTGCAAGCGCACTACCTGCCACACAAATCTCACCGTTTATCCTCTTTTCTGTAACCAGATGATCTTCTTCATCCAGAAGGAAGACTTTTTCGTTAGGAAAGGCTTTCCCCATTGGAAGCACATCTCCCGGTTCAAAGTCTCTGTCAACAATATAATATGTACAATTACAGGTAATCTCTGTAGGACCATAAATATTTACAAACATAGTATCTGGAAGATATTTTCTCCAGATATTAAGATGCTTAATAGGCATAACCTCTCCAGAGAACAAAACCTTTTTAATCTTGTCTGGCACCTTATAGGTAAAACCATTCAGGGTACTGATAATGCACATAGCAGACACAGCCCATACGATCGTGGTAACCTCTCTCTCAACCAGAAAATCAAGAAGATTCTTAGGAATAGAAAAATACTGTTTGGGAATGATCTGCACAGTGGCCCCGGTTTTCAGGCCTGAATAAATATCCTTTACAGAAACATCAAAGTCCCATGGTGCCTGATTTCCCATTACATCTTCGCCTGTAATATGAAACAGCTCTGTAAAACAGTCAATAAAATCAATTACAGAACGATGCCCCACAACAACACCCTTTGGAACTCCTGTGGATCCCGATGTAAAAATGCCGTAAAGCGGATCTGTATCTAATGCCTGATCTCGAATACTCTTCAGAACAAAACTGTCTTCTGGTGTTTTTTCCAGTTCCTCAGTAAGAAGAATTGTTCCCTTAAATTCCAGCTTTTCCAGATCCTTCTGGTACTTACTGGAAGTAACAATCACATTACTGTCAAGAATATCCAGAATCTGCGAAATTCTTGCAGCCGGCTGCTTAGTATCAAGAAGCACATAGAAACATCCAGCATAAACAGCCCCCATAAACACACCTATGGTATCCACACTTTTTTCCATAAAAACCGGCACCGGATTTCTCGGAGCAAAATGTTCTGCAAGGGCAGTCCCCACTCTTCTTGCCCGGAGGCGTAATTCCTCAAATGTACATGTAGCGTCAAGATCTGCAAATGCTGTTTTGTCCGGATATCTGGAAGCAGAACTTTCAAGATATTCCAAAATACTTGTTATCATACACCCTCTCCTTTCAGAATATTAGCCAGAACCTTAGAATACTCCTTTGCAGCATTTCCATTCATATGACCATCAAAATCCGTATAGTCTGAAAGATCATGGGAAAATGCTTTAAAATACTGGGTATTAAAGTTCAGATATGTTACTTCATGCTCATCAAAATACTGTCCAAAGTATTTCCATGCAGCATTATAGTTATCGCTATATGCCTGTAAGGTATTAATAGGAATCGGCGTAGTTACTGCGACAAACTGGATATCATTTTCCCTGCAAAAATCGATCAGCCGTCCAAGATATTCCATATTCTGAGGGTTTACCTGTTCCTCCTCAAAGAGCTTCAAATCCTTCATTTTCAGCTTGGTAGTATCCACCGGATACCTCTCGATAAGACCGCTTTCGTGGTACTCCTGGGTATCACTTTTCAGATGGGCAATATCGTAATCCTTATTCCATTTCTGAGTGAAGGTTTCTTCCACCTTGCTAAGCTCATATCCAAGAGAATACTCATACCAGGGAAACAAAACAGTGCGGAAATTGCATTTTGCAATAGAATTCCAGAAGTATTCAACCTTAGCTTTTGAAAATGGAAACTCATGATAAAATAATAGATAGTTATTTCCCTCTTCTTTCTCAGAAACAAAATATCCCGGATCTACCTCATAAATGATTCTTGCAGGCTTCTGTTTCTCTGCAATCAGTCTGGCAATATAATAGGCATCAATTCCATATTCTCCCCCTACACATACATTATGACCGCTTCTGCCTGTGATTTCCTCCATCACAGCCGGATCGATATCTGTCATTCCATGGGATGTTCCAAGAATAATGTCATCATATTGGTTACTTACCACTGCATGAATGTCATTTCTCATAAAGGTACAAGGATAAAGAGCCATATCCAATCCAGCAAGAAGCGTCACACACACAGCAACCACTACTATTGTTTTTATAATTTTCTTAAAATTGTGCATAAATAAAACCTCTCGCTACTGCTGTGGAACCGAACAAACCTATGGATATCAGCATGCAAAAATAAATGGCAACTGTAACAGGAAGAGGAAGCCTGGCAAGAGATTCCCGAATCTTCACGCCACGTTCTTGAAGGAGACTTATCACAAATAATATTATACAGCCAACAGCTATAATCACAAGAGCATATGGAGTAAAAGAAGTCCCCTGTTTACCTGCCGGAATCAAAAGCAGCTGGGCCGGAGCAAATTGTGTGATAGACTGCTTCATCATATGAAATGCCTGTCTAACGCTGTCTGCCCTATCAAAGTACATACTGATCACAACCAATACAAAAGTACGGATTACAGTGAACAGATAATACCAGGTTTCCTTACCGGAAATGTGAAGCTTCTTTTTCCATTTACGGTAATTCTCTGCCATAAGTCCGCTGAAGGCAATAATAATACCATTATACATACCGTATACAATATATTTCCACGCAGCGCCATGCCATACGCCTACAACGAAGAATACGATCAGATTGGCCACGCAGATAGGAAGGGTGCGGCCAATTTTCTTGCCAAACACCTTTTTGCCCCATTTTCCAAATTTACCCATCCAGCCGGATAAGGTCACCGGGTAAAAAACATAATCCTTCATCCAGGTTCCAAGAGTGATATGCCAGCGATGCCAGAAATCCGTGATAGATACAGCAAAAAATGGGCGCTTGAAGTTTTCATCCAGTTCAATTCCAAACATAGAGGCAATACCGATCACAACATCCATTCCTCCAGAGAAATCTGCGTAAAGCTGGATCGTATAAAACAAAACTCCAAGAAGTGCCACCCCGTTATACTTTGCCGGATCTTCAAAAATAGCATCTGCAAAAACAGCGGCCCAATCCGCAAGGATCATTTTCTTAAAAAAGCCCCAGAGAATCCGCTCAAAACCTCTGATTATATTATTTCCCTCAAACCTGTGTTCAGCATAAAGCTGATCTGCCAGGCGGCTATATCTGCCGATAGGTCCCTGCAGAATCTGAGGGAAAAAGGATACGAACAATGCGTATTTCAACGGGTGTCTCTCTGCCTTGCATCTTTTCCAGTATACATCAAGAAGATAGCCTGAGGACTGGAATGTATAGAAGGAAATTCCAAGGGGAAGCAATAGCTGTATCCCTCTCAGATTCAAATGCAGCAATGCATTGATATTTTCTACTGCAAAGTTGGTGTACTTGACGATTCCAAGCATACCAAAGTTAAGAATCAGACCAAGAATCAGAAGTTTCCTGGCACCCTTATGATTTCCATTTATTTCTGTTTTTTCAATAAGAAGAGCCATCAGCCAGGTGACAAGGGTGGAAAAAAGAATAAAGACAACATAACGCGGACCGCCCGCAATATAATAGATGTAGCTGAAAGCAAAAAGAACGATCCACTGAAATCTGTGGGGAATAAGATAAAAGACAAGTACACTTGCCGCCACAAAAAGGATAAACAAGTTGGATACTAACGACATATTTTTCTCCTAAACCGGACAACAGGCTCTGCACTGCTCCTCACAGTGCAAGAGCCATGTCCTGTATTTGAGTTGCAAGGCAACTGAAATTCCTATATGGTATGCCCCTCTATAGGAAGCAAATCTTTTTAATTTAAAAGACCATTATCCAGGCAGCCGTCTCCGCCGTCATCACCGCCGCTGTAATCATCTCCGCCACTATAATCATCCCCACCGCCATAATCATAGGAATAATCATTGTTATCGTAGGAGTAATCATAACTCTCTGTCTGCTGTGCAGCTGCTGCCTGGTCTGCTGCCGCCTGTGCAGCTGCGGCATCTGCAGCTGCCTGATCTGCAATTGCTTTCTCAGTGTCGTAAGTACTCTTCTTCTCCTTGGTGCTCTTTAATTTATAAGTACCATAAACAATTCCCTCTTTTTCGCGAATTGTAAGAGTGCCAAGATCCTCAATTTCTACGCTATGAACGTCTGCAGTTGTTCCATCCTCAAATGTAAGGTGCAGATCATATGTAGGTGCTGCGTCCTCAGAAACTTCGTCTGTGTTCTCTTCTGTTGTCTCATCTGTTTCTTTGGCGAAGTATACTTTCTTCTTTTCTTTTAACTCAAATGCATCATCAGCTTCCATCATATTCTCAGGAAATTCTGTCTCATCAGAAGCCTTGATGGCAAGTCCTGTAATCCTTTTGTCTGTGCCATTTTTCAGTTTAAAAGCAATGCAGTCATCAGTTTTCTCACCAATTTTCTTTAATTCTTCTTTCTTCTTGGCAGCTGACTCTTCTTTTGCAGCGTCTGCTTCTTCTTTGTCTGCCTCATCTGTATCTTCTTCCTCAGCTTCAGCGGAAGCCGCATTCTCATCTGATGAATCTGCTGCTTCTGTCTTTGATGCGTCTGCTGCAAAACAGCTTACCGGGGCTGCAACAGCTAATGTGCCTGTCAATAATGCCATTAATACTTTTTTCTTCATGATAAATCTCCTTGTGTCATTCTTTTTAGTTATAAAGATTAGAAGCTAATTTTTGTTCTTTCTTTATTGTACTGATAGGTTCCTTTATCACCATATTTAAATTTATATCCACTGCCTGCCTTTGGATTATTGCGGTAATCATGTGCAAAATTCGGATCATATACGTATGTGGTCTTACCGGATTTGATCTCACACCATGCGTGCTCACCATTCTTGCCATTACGCTGCGGTACAGAACCCTTTACAAACTTCACGTTTGTAAAGCCTTTTACTTTCGCCATCATGCAGAAGGTTGCTGCCATTACGTAGCAGTCTCCTCTACCGTATTTAAAGCCGTATGCTGCGTAGTATTCAACTATGTTCTTGCCTTTTCTAGGTTTCTTAACGCCACCAAAATATTTAATCTTGGTGGAACTCCAGGTAAATGCCTTCTTAAGGTTTCCGCCGCATTTTTTAAGACGGATGGCTGCCAGCTTCTCTGCTGTGGAGGATGTGGTTACTACGCCTTTTTTGTTAATATGGTAATATTTGTTCTTGATCTTATATCCATATTTGCCTTTTACAAGTTTACCATTTTTGTAATAGTAGGTTTTGCCGCCGTTTTTGTAGAACCCGGTTTTCGGAGGATTGTTTTCCGGTTCAGGTGTTGGCGTAACCGCCAGATTTTCCACTACAGTTGTCACACGATTGCTGGTGTCTGCAACTGTCTCCTCTGCAAATACCGGGGTGCCCATTGTAAGTGTCATGCTAAGTGACAGGACTGCAGCCATTGTTTTGGTGAACTTTCTCATACTTTTTTCTCCAATCTTATATTTCTTTTATTTTCAACGACCCAAAATGTTACCGGGACTGAATGCCGTATACCATTTCTCCGCCGCCGATTTTCTTACCAAGTGATACATAAATATTAGCGTAGGTTAATTTCAGATCTTTGCTTATGCCAGTCATGCAGGTAGAGTAGGATTTGGTCTTGGAGGGTTTGCCAAGAAGTTTGCGAAGTTTCGCACCATCTGCCATATATTTGCTGGCTTTTTTCAGCTGGCTGCTCTTCTTGGCTACCCTGACACCATACTTGTCAAAGTAATAAGGAGTGCCTTTAATATCTGCATACACTCCCTTTTTCACTTTGTATCCGTTTCTGTCAAATCCGTAATACTTCTTGCCAATTTTCTTAACTACTACATTTTTCTTATATCCAGATTCCTTCGGTGCAGCATAGGCTGCTCCGTTTTTGCCAAAATACTGTCTCTTATCCGGGCTCCAGCAGTTTTTCTGCATTACGCCGTCTTTGTAATAATATGTCTTGGAACCCTTCTTGATAATTCCATTTAGCAATGCAGGTGTTACCGTCGGAGTCTCAGTTCCAGGTGTAGTCGTTACAGCTGAATCTTCTGTTACAGAAGCGGTGTTACCATTACTGTCTGCATTAGCGATCACCGGTGTCTGCAGCATAAATGCACACATCGCCGGTAAAAGCAGTTTTTTCCATTTTTTCATTTCATAATTCTCCTTTAATAAAAATATTCGCTTATAACAGCTCAAAATCAACACCAAAAACTTTTTCTGTCATCTGAGCTGTTATATATTTTCAAAGCAGCATGCTGCTTTAAAATTTCACTCTTGATCTTACCGAATAGGCAAAATGAGTGGATGCACCAAACAGCGGGCCCATATTGTCATAATAAAGTCCGTCGATCATCACAAATCCATGATCTCCGGTAGTAGCGATCACATATGGTTCATAGCCCAAAAACCTGGCACATGCTGCCACTGCACTTGCAACTCCGTAACAGCTTCCTGAAAGATTATTGTCAAACATATAAATTGCAGACTGGTAAGGCCAGAGCTGAGTCTTAAATTCAGCATCAGTAGGATAAATCCAAGGCTTAAAGTCTGTATAGCCCATAAGATAATTAAAGCAGGTTCTGAACTTCTGGGCATTGGACATATTAGCGGTAGTATGCTTCTCTATAAATTTCTTCGCCTTTCTCAGGCATTCTGCTTTCAGTGCGGAAACCTGAATTGCAACGCCCTCTGAATTAATCTCGTATTCCTTGCCTTTTATCTTATAGCTTGTTTTATTCTTGATCAGGACACCTTTAGAATTGACCGGCTGTCGTCACCGGTTCTGCGGCAAGCATAGCCGTAAGCAGCAAAGTCAAAATGTGACTTCTCTTTTTCATATTCTTCCCCTTCCAGATACTGTTTATTATAACAGCTTTTTTTCTTCGATTGTAAAAGCAGTTTCTCATATTATACCAAAATCATATACAAATTTCCACGTTTGCTGCGTAAAATGTATAAAATTAACTTTTCTGTAAAGACTTTTTTATATAAACTTTACAAGGAGGTTTTTATGGTGCCTGTAATTTTACTTATTGTTTTATTTTTTGCGTTGCAGCTGCTTGTACTTTTCTGTTGTGTTGCGGCGGGAAATGATCCTTATTCACAGTTTCTTTCAGACGAGGAACAGGTGGAATATCTGGCGCGCTGGAAAAAAGAACATGGATATAAATAATCTTTGATAAGGAAAGGGAAGCGCCACAGTTTTCCGTATATTGGTAAGTACCCATAAAGTATTTTTATATATGAAAAAAGGCAGTGCTTATAACAATACTGCCTTTTTTCATAAAAACACCTATATGATAATACACACAAGACCGCCTTTACTGTCATTTACGATTTTCTGCATGGTATCCTGAAGCTTCACCTGGCTTTCCTCTCCGATCATGGTCAGCTTGCTGCGGATGCCATCCTGTACCAGCTGTTCAATGGATTTTCCGAAAATATTCGTCTCCCAGATGCTCTCTCCTCTTGCATCGCTTTCTCCAATATAAGTGATCAAGTCTTTTGCCTGCTGCTCCGTACCTACGATCGGAGCAATTTCAGTTTCAATATTTGCTTTGATCATATGAATAGACGGACTCTTTGATTTAATTTTCACACCATATTTATTTCCCTGGCGGATCACAGCCGGCTCTTCCAGCTGAATCTGGGAAAGCTCTGGTACAACTACACCGTAGCCGCTGCTATTTACTGCATCCAGGGCATCTTTAACCTTTACATACTTTTCCTTCATTGCAGCAAGCTCCTTCATCGTATGGATCAGCTCATACTCACTTTCCATAGGAATTCCACTCATATCGCTAAGCATCTTATAGTAATATTTATCATCTATCTGAAGCCGTATCTGAATGGTTCCATCAGAAAGACCTACGTGATCCAGAAGAGTATCCTGTACATAAGGACCTTCCAGTTTTACCGATTCCCTGGTAACATCACGAATGTGTAAAAGCTTCTTCATGCACACTTTGATCTGGGAAAGGATCTGGCTTTTCAATTCGCTGTCTGCAGGCAGCATTTCCACCCATTTGGGAATAAAAAACTGCAGCTGGGTAATGGGAAATTCATATAGGATTTTTTCCAGGAGCAATGCGACATCTTCTTTTTTCAACTGCTCACAGTTAACCGCAACAACTGGTACCTGGTACTTCTTCTGAAGCCCATTAACCATCTGAGTGGTTTCTTCTTTATAGGGAAACTGAGAGTTTACTACAATGAGAAATGGCTTTCCCTGTGTTTTCAATTCAGCCACAGTCTGTTCCTCGGCCGGAACAAAATTTTCCCTTGCTATTTCTCCAAAGCTTCCATCGGTGGTGATCACAAGACCGATCGTAGAATGTTCCTGGATAACCTTTTCTGTTCCTGCTTTTGCAGCTTCATGAAAGGGGATTGCCCTGGAAAACCAGGGTGTTTTTACCATCCTCTCTTTACCATCCTCAACGTTTCCTCCAGCATCCTTTACAAGAAAACCAACACAATCGATAAGCCGCACTTTCGCCTTCCTGTCTTCGCCAAGATCAACTGATACAGCTTCTTTTGGGATAAATTTGGGTTCCACAGTTGTGATCATTTTTCCGGAACCACTTAATGGAAGCTGGTCCCTGACCTCTTTCTGCATTTTTTCATCCATTCCGGGCAAAGCCACCAGTTCCATAAATCTGCGGATAAATGTTGATTTTCCTGTACGGACAGGGCCTACAACGCCTATGTATATATCGCCTCCGGTTCTGGCCTGTATATCACGGTAAACCTGAAAATTTTCCATACAAAAAAGCCCTCCTGCCTGATTATTTAAAGGTCTGCAAGATTTGTTTACAGCGTAATGCTTATACTCTTCCTCTAAATAATATGCAGTCGGGCTTTTTATTATACTTGTACATCGAAAATTAAGTTTCTGCTATATTGACGCAGGATGATTTCTTCATATGC
>ENA-ORMO01000646-ORMO01000646.1-human-gut-metagenome-genome-assembly--contig:-NODE-646-length-46678-cov-9.818523_pt1 | contig 46678 bp, 35 predicted proteins | sample MGYA00242106_ERZ509001 | MGnify/ENA primary metagenome ERZ509001 (study PRJEB26280, sample SAMEA2338736) | human gut metagenome | biome: human gut; feature: human-associated habitat; material: faeces...
AGAATGCTGTGAGAAATTGACTGTAACATCATTTTTTATCTCATATTACTTGTAACCTGTTCTGGAATTGACCATAAAAATATTTTTCCTGTTTCAGGTCATTCTCTTCCTGCCCTGGCCTTGACTGTAATTTTTCTTTTCCTATTTCAGGTCATTCTTTTCTTCTCATAGGCTTGACTGCAATTGTTATTTTCTTGTTTCAGGTCATTCTTTTCTTCTCGCAGACTTGACCGCAATTATTATTTTCCTGTTTCAGATCATTCTTTTTCTCTCACAGATTTGACTGTAATTGTTCTTTTTCTGTTTCAGGTCATTCTTTTCTTCTCGTAGGCTTGACCGCAATTATTATTTTCCTGTTTTAGGTCATTCTTTTCTTCTCGCAGGCTTGACCGCAATTAGTATTTTCTTGTTTCAGGTCATTTGTTCTATTTATCAAGAGCGTCAAGGTTCTTTTTCAGGTCGATCATTTTATCGCGGAGTTCGGCGGCCTGTTCAAAGTTGAGATCTGCGGCTGCGGCGCGCATTTGTTTTTCTACCTGGGCGATGAGTTTGGTGAGTTCTTTACGGGTCATGGACTCTGGGTCTTTCTGGAGTCGGACTTCGGTTTCGGCTACTGCTTTGGATACGGCGATGAGGTCGCGGACTGCTTTTTTGATAGTAGTCGGAGTGATTCCGTGTTCTTTGTTATAGGCTTCCTGAATGATGCGGCGGCGGTTGGTTTCGGTGATGGCTTTGTGCATGGAATCGGTCATGTTGTCTGCGTACATGATTACGTGGCCTTCGCTGTTTCGGGCAGCTCGTCCGATGGTCTGGATGAGAGAGGTTTCGGAACGGAGGAAGCCTTCTTTGTCTGCATCCAGGATTGCTACCAGGGTGATCTCCGGGATGTCCAGGCCTTCCCTGAGAAGGTTGATTCCTACCAGTACATCAAAGACATCCAGACGCATATCCCGGATGATGCGGGCACGCTCTAAGGTATCAATATCGGAATGGAGGTAACGGACTCTGATTCCTACTTCTTTCATATATTCTGTCAGGTCTTCTGCCATTCTTTTGGTGAGGGTGGTGATCAGGATTTTGTGTTTCTTTAACACTTCTTTGTTTACTTCCCCGATCAGGTCGTCAATCTGTCCTTCAATAGGGCGGATTTCTACTTTCGGATCCAGAAGTCCGGTGGGACGGATGATCTGTTCTGCGCGGAGGAGTTCGTGATCATACTCATATTGTCCTGGAGTGGCAGATACAAACATAACCTGATCCAGTTTGGATTCAAATTCCTCGAAGCTTAAGGGGCGGTTATCTTTGGCTGAAGGAAGCCGGAATCCGTAGTCTACCAATGTCTGCTTCCTGCTCTGGTCACCGGCGTACATTCCTCCTACCTGAGGTACTGTGATATGAGATTCATCTATAATAAGTAAGAAATCATCTCCAAAATAATCCAGCAGTGTGTATGGCGGCTGTCCGGGCTTTAATCCTGACAGATGTCTGGAATAATTTTCGATTCCTGAACAGAATCCAGTTTCTTTCATCATTTCAATGTCGAAATTGGTGCGTTCTGAGATTCGCTGGGCTTCCAGAAGCTTGTCTTCGCTTTTGAAATACTCTACACGTTCTTTTAATTCTTCTTCTATTGCTACAGCTGCTCTCTGGATCTGTTCTGCTGGCACTACATAGTGGGATGCAGGGAAGATGCTGATATGAGAACGCTGGCATTTGATTTCTCCTGTCAGTACATCAATTTCTGAAATACGGTCGATCTCATCTCCGAAAAATTCTACTCTCACGGCTGTATCGGAGCTGTTGGCAGGAAAAATTTCCAAAGTATCTCCACGGACACGGAAGGTGCTTCGGTGGAAGTCCATCTCATTTCTGGTGTACTGAATGTCGATCAGCTCCCGGATTACCTCATCCCTGTCTTTGGTCATTCCCGGACGCAGAGAGATCATCATGTCAAAGAATTCCTGAGGGGAACCCAATCCGTAGATACAAGAAACGGAGGAAATGACCACTACGTCTTTCCGCTCTGACATTGCGGCTGTGGCAGAGAGACGGAGTTTGTCAATCTCGTCATTGATGGAGGAGTCTTTGGCAATATAGGTGTCTGAAGACGGGACATAAGCCTCCGGCTGATAGTAGTCATAATAGGAGACAAAGTATTCCACTGCGTTATCGGGGAAGAATTCCTTCATCTCTCCGTAGAGCTGTGCTGCGAGAGTTTTGTTGTGGGCGAGGATGAGGGTTGGTTTGTTTAGCTGAGCGATGACGTTCGCCATGGTAAATGTCTTGCCGGAACCGGTGACACCCAGTAAAGTTTCGAACTGGTTGCCTTCTTTAAAGCCTCTGACCAGACGTTCAATTGCCTGAGGCTGATCGCCAGTTGGCTTGTACTCGGAATGCAATTCAAAATGATCCATAATATTCTCCTGTTTTAATCAAATTTCACTTATCAAAAATTGAAATATGTTTAATATGGTTATATTTTCAGTATATCATCCCATATAAAAAAAGTACAGAGCAAGCGAATACCTGTTCTGTACTTTAACGTGTCGCGTTACTGTTCACTCTGGCTGCCTAAAACCGAACAAATAGTCTTCTCAACTTTTTCTGCATCAACAGGTTTTGCAATATGTCCGTTCATTCCTTTTGCCAGTGCCTTTTTTCTGTCTTCCTCAAAGGCATTGGCTGTCATGGCAATGATTGGAATAGTGGCTTTGTCTTTATCTGACAGTCCGCGGATCATCTCAGTTGCCCTGTAGCCGTCCATGTTCGGCATTTGGATATCCATAAGGATCAGGTCATAGGTACCTGCCGGTTTCTGTTCTATCCTTGACACACATTGAACTCCATCCTCAACACGTTCAACTATAAGTCCCATATCCTCCAGGATAAACTCTGCGATTTCCGCATTCAGATCATTATCCTCTGCAAGCAAAATATGTTTTCCGCTGATCCTGGTTTCATCCATATCTGAAAATTTTTCCGTAGCCCGTTCATAGTAACTCTTATCAGCAATCCTGTATTCCAGGGTAACTGTAAATTTACTTCCTTCTCCCTGCTTACTTTCTACTTCAATAGTTCCGTACATCATATCAATATACTTCTTTATGATCGGCATTCCCAGACCTGTTCCCGCAATCTTTCCGTCTGTTGTATTTCGTTCCCTGGCAAAAGCCTCAAAGAGAGATGGAAGGAATTCTTCGCTCATTCCGATACCTGTATCAATTACCTGAGTCCGTATCCGCACATAGTCTTTCCTGTCACAGTCAAGCTCTGTGATCCTTATGGTAACTCTTCCCCCTGAAGCTGTATATTTTACCGCATTACTGATCAGATTGAGGAAAATTTCCCTGTTCTTCGTCTCATCGCAGATTACGTGCTCATGCTTGACATCGTATTCCATCTTAAGGTGAATACCTTTTTTCTCCGCTTCCGCCTGGAAAATTTTGTAAATTCCCTGATAAATATCTCTGATCTTCACATAATCTTCATCCAGTTCCACCTTACCGCTTTCAATCCGGGCCATGTCCAGCACATTATTGATAATAGACAGAAGCAGATTTCCGGACTGTTCCATCTTCTCCTGATAATCCAGAAGTTTCGGATCAGTCAGTTCCCTTTTTATCAGCTCACTGTATCCCAGCAGGGCATTCATGGGTGTCCGGATATCGTGAGACATATTGAAAAGGAAATCTGATTTGGCAGCATTGGCCTTTTCTGCTTGAATCTGGGCTTTTCTCGCTTGTATCAGCAGATAAACTATAATCCATACAATAATCAAGACCACACTTACAAACCAAATGGAGACTACCCACAGATTATCCTTTATGTATTCTGCCAGAGTAACCTTGCCCGGTGCGTTTTCATATACGCAAAACTGACTGGAAAGTCTGGAATCAGGCAGAGTCTGAATGGTTTTGTTCAGGATATTCATTAATGTTGTGTTTTCCCTGGTGACCGCAAAGCAGGAAGCGCCGGATTTCGTAAGAAAAATACTGCGTATTTTGCTGTCCTCCAGTGTCTTTAATGACTGTCCTGCCTTCGCAACAAAGCAGTCTGCCTCTCCACTTTGAACTGCTTTATCGGCCTCAGCAGATGAGTCATATTCCTTTATTTTCCAGAAAGGATAGTTAAAAGAAATATACCACTTCCCCAGCAGGTTATTCCTGCTCACTGCTACTGTATTCTCTTTATTTTCATCAAACTTCTTAACACCGGTGAGTACTGCAACATTGACTTCAAAAACAGTATTTGACAATATAACATCGTTTTGCTCAGCTTCATATGGATTCTGATTCATATGAAAAATCATATCAATCCTGCTATCCTTTAATGCCTGCAGCTCTTCCTCCTGAGAATCAAAGCCTGTCAACTGAAATTCTATGTTTTTTTCTCCCAGACAGCCAGAAGCCAGACTAATATAATCGTTAATAATTCCTACCGGTTTCTCTGACTCCGTATCCACAAGGCTGATACCCACATCATTTTTCAGATATCCAATCCGGACCGCCCCATGCTGTTCCAGCCAGTTCTGTTCCTCATCCGTAAGAGTTTCAAGGGAATTTGCAGAGAGATACCTTTTATAAAGATCGTCTGTATAAAAAGGATTCTCCCTCTCTATCTTCTGCATTACCTGATCCAGCTCTTCTTTCAAATCCGGGCGTTTTTTGCTGACTGCAAAATAATTATAGGAGCCACCAATCAGAATAGCTGGTGAAATATCGTCTCTTTCCCACTGTGGAGATTCATTTAAAACAAATCCGTCAATTTCATGATTTTTCAATTTCTGACGAACATCATCTGCACCGGTAATATCAACCTGCTGCGTGTTCACTCCATGACTTTTCTCCCACTCATGGAACATTTCGGCAGGAAGTGCATTCGGCAGCATACCGATTCTTTTTCCATTTAATGTAGTCAGATCTGAAGTGGAGATATCTGTATTAGAAGTATCCACATACAGGTAATATTTATCCTCTCCCATAGGCAATTCTGAAAAAAGCATGGAAGTGGAACGTTCCTCTGTATAGGAAATGCCTCCCAGCAGATCGATCTGTCCATTTTTCAGCATGCTCATCAGTTCTGCCCAGCTTCCCTCCACATATTCATATTTCCATCCGGTATGCGCAGCTACTGCCTGCTGGTATTCGTAGCTGTAGCCTCTCCTCTGACCGTCTGCTCCTGTGGTATTATAAGTTCCTTCATACCAGCCTACTCTGACTGTTTTGGATTTTGCTTCCTCTGCTGATACAGGAAGGGGAAGCACAGTAATATATAAAATAAAGCATAATAAAATGCAGATATGTCTCTGTACATTTAACTTAAACTTTTTCATATAACTTTCTCCAAATGATTTTGTGTCTATCCGGTGAAGATATCTCAACAGATTATTGCCTTTTTCATTTACTTCACCCGGGTTATAGAAACGTGTAACATGCTTCTGCAGATATCATACCTTATTTTCCGTCATTGCAACAGCCCTATATTTATTTTTTATACCTATTTTTTCAGTTTTCAGATAATCTTTACTTGCCAAAATTCATGGGCTACGACAACCGAATTCGGACAAAATATATCGCAAAGTGGGGCGTGCAGATTGCGGGAATGATTTTTCAGACACGCTCTAATGTGTCGACATGTTAATTCCTGAAACAATCTTGCAGGATAATTTTTTTTATTTCAAGGCGGAGGAAAAAGATGTAGCAGTAGCATAATCATTTGTATGCGAGTCCCCACCCACTGCTTATTGCTTTTCGCAACCTCCGCAGGGGACTTACTTGATTCGGTTAAAGTTACTATTTATTTAAATTTCGTATACAGAAAAAAGCAGCCCACAGACCATGTATGAAGAAAATCTGTGAGCCACCTTTTCTTTTCATCTTAGATGATGTTTATCTTTTTTTATCTTTGAAACAATAAAGAAGAAATCGTACGGTTTTTACTTTTGTAAAACTGAAATGCATTATTTAATAAACTTAACTTCCGGATAAATAGCCTGCTTAGCAGCTTCTTTTCTCTCATTGAAGATAACCTTGTTTTCTTCAAACAGGTTGCGGCCCTGTGCATCGATAGATACGATCAGCGGACCAAATTCTTTTACCTTGTTGCACCATAAGGTCTCAGGCATTCCAAGCTCATCCCAGTGATGTTCTACGATCTTCTCAACCTCTGTTGCAGCTACTACTGCACAGCCAGCCGGGAATACACAGTGGATCGCACCAAATTCTTTGCATGCACGCTCTGTATTCGGTCCCATTCCGCCTTTTCCAACGATTACTCTTACACCTGTAAGCTTAGTAAATTCATACTCAAATTTCTCCATACGCATGGAGGTTGTCGGCCCAACGGAAACCATTTCATAGTCATCTTCTGTTCCCTCAATTTTACGAACGATTGGGCCAGCGTGGAAAATTGCTTTGTCCTTGATATCATATGGAAGTTCTCTTCCATACTCAACCAGACGGCGATGTGCCACATCACGGCAGGTCATCAGCTCTCCGTCCAGCCATACAATATCACCGATTTTGATGTCAGCCAGGTCTTCTTCACTGATTGGTGTAATAAGAACTTTTTTATCTCCTCTGATTTCGATCATGTTTTTTCCCTCCGATTATGCGTTGAATTTCCATGTGGAATGTGTATCACAGGTTACTGTAAGGTCAGAATTTACGGTCAGGTGACCACGGCGGTGTGACCAGCAGCCTACATTTACTGCTACACCGATTGTAGACGGATGACGGGCTGTATTCTCGATATTAACACCCATTACAGAATATTTTCCGCCCATTCCCTGCGGTCCAAGGCCGATTGCATTGATTCCGTCTTCCAGAAGCTTCTCCATTTTTGCTGCATTTGCATTGTCATTGTGAGAACCGATCGGACGCATAAGTGCTTTCTTGGAGTTGAGGGCTGCTGTCTCTACAGATGTTCCTACACCTACACCCACAAGAAGCGGAGGACAAGCATTCAGTCCGTAAGTTGTCATCTGATCAAGAACAAAATCGGTAACGCCTTCATATCCTGCACCTGGCATAAGTACCATTGCTTTTCCCGGAAGAGTACATCCGCCTCCTGCCATGTATGCGTAAATCTCACATTTATCACTGTTTGGAACGATGTCCCACCATACAGTCGGAGTTCCTTTTCCAACGTTTTTCTTGGTGTTGTACTCGTCAAAAGTTTCTACAGAGTTATGTCTTAATGGTGCTGCAAAAGTAGCCTGTACAACAGCTTCTTTCAAAAGGGCTTCCAACTCGTTGATGTACGGGAAATTAGTTCCGCATTTCAGCCAGAACTGAAGAACTCCTGTGTCCTGGCAGCTTGGGCGGTTCAGTTCTACAGCCAGTCCCTGGTTCTTAGTCATTGTCTCATAAAGTACTTTTGGAAGTGCTGCGCTTTCCTGAGAACCAAGCTCTTCCAGTTTTGTTACTACGTCGTCCGGTAATTTTTTTCCAATGTGGGCAACAAAATCTGCTACCATGTCTGTTAATACTTTAACTCCATTTTCCTTAGTCATGATTTACCTCCTGATCATTAAATGGTTTAGGGTTGTTTGGCTTTTAATTTTGGGTTATTTATCTAAAGCAGCATGTTTTCTGCTTTATTTCTATTGATACATTTACATTAAGCGGAAAATCTTCCGTCTCATATGGTTTATCCTCTCACGGATAGAACGGGAACAGAACAGGCAAAAGGATCATACAGATCACGAAGGATACCAGAATCAACGGTAAACCTGATTTCACGTAATCCTTGAATTTATATCCTCCAAGTCCTACTACCATAGTATTTGCAGGCATTCCAATCGGTGTTGCATATGCACAGGAGCCTGCGATAACAGTTGCGATAACAACAGCTCTCGGATCCGCACCAAGGTTGTTTGCCAGAGAAACTGCAATTGGGATCATCAGTGCGGTTGTGGCCGTGTTTGACATGAAGTTTGTCAGTGCACAGGTTACAATGAATATTACCAGAAGAAGCACGATCGGGTTCGGGTCTGCACCCAGAAGTCCTACGATCTTATCTGCTATCAGTTCACCGGCACCTGTTGTATCCAGGGCTTTGGCAAGTGTAAGAGATCCTCCAAAAAGGAATACTACTTTCAAATCAATGGAAGCCAGTGCTTCTTTTTCTGAAAGAACTCCAACCAGCACCAGAATGATTGCTCCGATGCATGCAGAAATCTCAATGCTGACTCCGATCTGTTTCTCAAAAATCATTGCAAGAATCACAAGTATCAGAACTACCAGTGAAACAGTCTGTTTCCATTTCGGTACATCACTGAAATCTTTCTGTTTTTCAACAGTTGCCCCTACAGCCCCTTTTCCATCCGGAAGAAATCTGTATCCAATGAAAACGAAGTAGATAATTCCTACCAGAAGCATCGGGACTCCCACCGGTGCATACATGAAAAAGCTTGTGGAAAGCCCCATTTCCTGAAGTGCGTTTACACCCATCAGGTTTCCGGGTGCACCGATGATGGAAAGATTCCCGCCAAGCGCTGCTGCAAATACCAGTGGCATCAAAAGGCGGCTTCTTGAATAGCCGGATTCATCAGCGATTCCACAGACTACAGGGATCAGCACTGCTGCTGTACCTGTGTTTGATAAGAATCCGGACATCACACCTACGATTACCATGATTGCAATAATCAATGTTCTTTCTGTTCTGGCAAATCTGGTGACCAGACCTCCGATTTTATTTGCCATTCCTGTTTCAAATAGTGCCTGACCTACTACAAACATGCCGACACAAAGGATTACGTTACTGTTTACATACTGTGAAAACGTTGTAGATACATCCACTACTCCGGTGAGTGTCAATCCGATTGCACAGATCGAAGCTGTAAGCCCAAGTGGTATCTTTTCGAGGATGAAACTAATGATCGTAAACACAAGAAATAACAGTGTGATTGTTTGTTGAGACATTTTATTGATCTCCTTTCACTTTTTTCTGTGATTTCATTTTTTATTTTGCTCTTCGCTTTTGTCTTACTTATCCGTCTTTTTTTATTAATCTCTCTTGAAAGGTACCGGCCGTGCACGTTTCCTTTGATGAGTTTATTATAAATCATGCACGTATAAAAAAACAAATTAATGGGTTGCATATCCCCATAAAAAAAATTTATAATCATGATTTTAGCAGTATTTTTTTGTGCAATTTTACTTTAAAGCAAAAAAAATCAGAAATAAATATGGAAATTATGATAGGTATGTGGTATTTTTATTTGAAGATAGCTTAAAGCAGTTCCAGAAAATACTGCAATTGCTATAGAAATGACATATACAACGAACTTAGAGGTATTTACTTATGACACTTAATCAACTCCGTTACTTTTGCACAGCAAGCCGCTGCCACAGTATCACCAAGGCAGCCGAGGAATTATACGTTACTCAGCCCACTGTGTCCGTTGCTATCCGCGACCTGGAAATTGAATTCGGCATCAGCCTTTTCTATAGAAAGGGAAACCGACTGATTCTTACCGAAGAAGGCGAAGAGCTTTATAACAAAGCTACCTACATTCTTCAGTACTGCACCGAGCTTCAGGCAGATTACTCCAGTATGGCGAGAGTAAAACCCCCTCTTCGTATCGGAATTCCGCCTATGCTGAGCACCGTCTTTTTTCCTGAGCTTCTCATCGCATTTCATGACCAATATCCGGAAATCGCTGTTGTTCTGGAGGAATATGGCTCTGTTCGTGCCTGCAATCTGGTACAGGATGACACTCTGGATCTGGCTCTGGTAAATATGGAACAGTATAATATTGATAAATTTAACAAGGCTCTTCTGGCCAACGACCAGGTTGTTTTTTGTGTAAGTGATGACCACCGACTGGCAGACAAAGAAGTTGTGACCACAAAAGAAATGTCTAAAGAATCTTTGATCTTTTTCAATGCCGATTCCGTACAGAACCAGTTGTTGAAAACACGCTTTGAAACGGACGGTTACGTCCCGGACATCGTCATGCGCAGCAGCCAGATTTATACCATTTTGCAGCTAGTAAAGACCTGCAAGTATGGCAGCTTTCTCTATTCCAGCATGACTGATAAATTTGCCTCTTCTGGCATAAAAGGAATTCCCCTCAGTCCACCCATCCGCATAAAAATCGGAATCGTATGGAAAAAGGGGAAATACATCAGTGACAATATGCAAAAATTCCTGAACTTCACTAGGATGTACTACCGGGAACATCCGCTGATTCAGAAGCTCTGATTTGTATGCCAGACTGCTTGTTATTTTAACCTGCTATCTTTCTCACGCTGTTTTAAGACCAGAGCATACACATCCGGCCATTTTCTCTCAAGCTGCTCATCCAAAAGCCGCCTGCGCTCCTCGAACATTGCCACCAGCTCCGGATGCTCTTTCATCATCTGTTCCCGGAGTTTTTTTCGATGCTTCTCAAAACGTACGGTCAATTCCTGTTCATCCTGTCCGGAAATCTTTACAATTTCTTTCATATGCTCTTCCAGATGCTCAATCCATGCATCTGCATCAAGTTCATCCATATGATTCCACTGACCATGGAGCAGCTCCTGCATATCTCCGTTCTCTTTCAGCTGTTCAATCTGCAGACGGATCTGTTTCTCTATCTCTGCCTCAGAATCAGAACCAAAAGCCCAGACAAATTCCTGTACACTGTTGTCCACACGCTTTCTGAACGGAGAACGTTCTGTATTATCTACATTGCCCTTCAAAGGATAAGGATAATGGATTCCCATATCCTTCAATGCCACATGTATAGTCCGACGCACACGTCCCTCTTCGATCATAAATCCAAGTCCCAGTGCGCGCATCTGTTCATTCAGCTCAGCGATATGCTCTGTTATGTAGAAACGAATTCCTCTTGACTTCAGAGAACGATACAGAATTGCAAGCCTGTCTGCAGCCGTAACATCAATGCTACCAATCCCGCTGGCATCCAGAATGACTGCTTTGGTATCCGATCCAATGGCATTCTCAATATCCTGCTGTAGAATATCTATGTTTGCAAAAAACAGGCTGCTGCTGAATCGGTAGATCACTACTCCCTCAATCTCACAGTTATGCAGACTTTCCGTAAGATCTTCGAAATGTCTGTGTCCCGGCTGCACTCCCAGAAAACAGCGTGCCGGTTTCGCAGTACGGATGATCATCTCGGCAAAGGAGAGAATAATACCGATCAATACTCCATTGATGGTACCAAGCGTCAGCACTCCCCAGAATGCGCCCCAGTAAATCAGGCATTCCTTTTTGCTGATTTTCCTCAGACGTACAGCCAGATCAAATTCCGTTGCCCCCAGAAGTGAGGAGATTACAATTGCAGTCAGCATAGGAACCGGCAGATAAGCAATCAGCCCGGTTGCTCCCAGAAGCACAAGAATCATGGAAATTCCTGCAACAATTCCGGTCAACTGTGTTTTTCCCTGGTACTGTTCACTGATGGCGGTACGTGACACCGAACCGTTGATCGGACAACAGCCTGTCAGAGCTGCTGCCAGATTTCCCATGGAAAAGGCTACCAGCTCCTGGTTAGCATTTACCCTGTAACCATTTTTCTGTGCGAAGCTATTCTCACCAAGTAAAGTTTCCGCCATGATCACTACTGCAATTGACAGACTGTAGATGACCGCTTCTTTTAGACCAATGGCAGAGAAATCAGGAATACTCCATACAGGCAGCCCCGGTTCTACTGCATCCAGTGTACGGATTCCCCAGTTGGAAATCGGGACGAAATAGGATAATAATACACCTGCTGCCATCAGAACTACTACCATAGGAAACTTGGGCAGGATTTTTTTCATCACCAGAAGGATGACCAGAGAAACCAGACCTAAAATCAGGGAAGGCAGATTGATCTGCCCTAATGTAGCCCAGATATGCTCTGCCAGCTCCGACAATTCTCCGGTTCCTGCAGTTCCGCCCATTAATTTGGGCACCTGCATGAGAATGATCGTGGTGCAGATACCTGTGATAAAGCCTCCCATTACAGGTGCGGAAATATAGTTTACCAGTTTTCCTGCTTTTAAAAATGCAAATACAAACAGCCAGACTGCCACAAAAAATGTGAGCACCGGCACAACCGCCATTGCCTGTTTCGAACCACTCTGGATTCCCATTTCCACCAGTGCCGCCCCGACTAACGCTGCAGGTGCTGCATCCACTCCGAAGATGAACTGAGGCGATGTGGAAAACAGCCCAAACAAAATGATCGGGAATACAGAGCCATACAGTCCATAAACCGCCGGAAGCCCCGCAATCTGGGCATAGCCCATGGAAATCGGGATCGAGACAGCCATAATGATCAGCCCGGTGAGGATGTCCTTTGATAAATTTTTTCTGTCGTAATTTCGCAATGTTTTGGCTAACTCAAGGTGCATTTGTTTTGTGTTCCTCCGTTTATAACTGTTCTCTCACTAACATTAAAGCATATCCCAGAAGATTGGTGCCTTTCCATTTGCTTCGCTCAAACCTGTTTGGATCTCCCATGGATAAACCTATTCCCCAGATCTGATCTCTTACTGCGCATTCAGCTAACACAGCATCACCTGTATCAACAAGTTGCCGTTTTAAATCTGCGTTTTGACTGAATTTCGCTTTTAATCCCTCATACACAATAACCTGCCTTACACCATTCCAGACATTTTCATCATAGTTATGTACTTTACGACCTAATTTCTTAATCTCAGCAACATCATCTGTATGAAGTATGTCATTAGCTATTTTTTCATCATGAAAGCGGCATGCTTTCTGATACATCATAAACTGCTCCATTGACGAAAAATCTATTCCCTTGACTGTAAAATGACTAAGATACCAGTTGCTCAAATAGCCATTTTCTTCATCCGGGTTATGGAAACATATAACGTTCATTGCGTTTCACCTTTCTTTTCACAAAATGTTTGAAATAAATAATCTGCGAATCATCTTTACAATTCTTAAGTTGTATTTACTACTCTATCCTAACACAAAATGCAGAAATCTGCATCCACAATATGTCTACATTTTCATTCACTAATTGAATATTCGCTACTTTCCAGTATAAATATATACAGCAATATCATATGCATCCCGAAAGCCTTTTGCGATCATGTATGCGGTAATATTTATAGTAAAATGCTATCTCCTTCTTCTGATAATCTTTACAATTCCAAAGATCAACAGCAGAATCACCCCAACAACCACAATACAGATCCCGACAATCGCTACGGCAAATTTATTCGGATGTTTTACCAGATTTATGATGTTTTTGCTGTTGTCTGCAACTTTTCTTTCGTGTGTTGTATCATAATATTCCGGCACATTTGCAATTCCGTCTTTGTCTGTGTCTTCAAAGGATTGCATATACTCTGCAATTGCAGCCCAGGCTTTCAGTTCTTTTTTTCCATCCATGACTGCATAATCTTCCAGATTCTCTATGGGATTGCCGTTTTTATCTTTGGGGACGATGGATATCAGACCATAGGATTTGTCCAGAACAGAGCCAAGCATACGGCCAGTGTACAGGTCGGTGACAACATGATACAATTTATCGTCCTGTATTTCTTCCCTTTCCCCGTCCTTGCCTGTCAGATAACAGTCTGTTACTTTATTTAAGATCATGCGATGGGGATTATAGGTGAAATTCATTCCACTGCAATATAATCTGGCTATTGTCATAAAATCTGAAATTGAGGCATCTACCTCTGCCACTGTTTTCAGTTCTTTTCCCGTTAAATATGCACTGATCAGAGGATAACCTGCAAGTCCGTCCTTTCCTGTTCCCAGCGAGAAGGAATTATATACCTGCTCCACTGTTATATCGCCTTTTGTATAAGTATCTCTTACAGTTCCGGCAGGTACGATTGCAACATCTACTTTTTCTCCGTCAAAGTCTCCTGTATTCTCTACTGCATATACATAAGCATCTGATATGATATCTCCCAGATTTAACTCCTCATGCTTTGTTTCCATCTCACTGAGGCTGTTAAATTCAATGTCATTCTCTGCCAGAATTTCCTCTCTGGTGTAACCAAAATTGGAAAGATAATTGGTGTCAACAGTATCTGACAATTCATCTATTTTCTTCTGTGTGGCTTCATCTGCTTTGATTTCATCCGTAACCGGAACAAGCTCATAGGTATCCGTTTCCCACCGTCCATTCTCTTTCTGAGTCATGGAAAGTGTTCCCAGGTTTTTCCCATATTCTCCACAGGATACGATGCAGGTATCTCCCTGCAGGATCGGTTCTGCCAACTGTGTGTGGGTATGTCCGCTGACGATCAGATCAATGTCCGGAACATTCTTTGCAAGGATTTCGTCCTCTGATACTTTTTCGTCCTCCCATGTTCCGCTATGTGATACACAGGCGATCATGTCTACATCTTCGTTCTTCTTTATTTCCTCTACTGCTTTTTTTGCCGCTTCTGACGGATCTTTGAAAAGAAGCTCGCAGGTAGGAGCGCAATCCAGAGAATCCTTGCCGAAAACACCCAGTACTGCAATCTTTACATCACCTTTTTGAATTACCGTATAGTCTTTTACTCTATATGTCTGAAATGCTTCATAAATCTGTTTCTGTCCTTCACTGAGGCCGGCTTTTTTCATTGCATCCCAGTCCACATTACACACAACCATCCTGGGAAGGTTTTCGCCTGAACTGACTGCGGCGTTCAGCATATCTGCCAGACCATCGGAGCCGTAATCAAATTCATGATTTCCCAGAGTTGTCACATCACAGCCCAGATATCCAAGCATCCGCAGTTCGGCGGCCTCTGTGTCATATACAGTCTGTATCAGAGTTCCCATGGAAAAGTCTCCGCCATCCAATATGAGTGTATCTGTATTCTCTTTCTCGTGCTCATTGATCAATGTTTTCAGCCGGGCAAACCCGCCAGTCTCCTGCTGTGTCCCGTCTACAATCGTTTGAAAGCTGTTCAAATGAGAATGCAGATCATGGGTGAAGAGGATATCCAGATGTTTTTGCTCCTCTGAGGCGTTTACCTGATATCCTGTCAGTCCTGAAACGCTCAGCATAAATATAAATGTGAATGCGAATGCTTTTTTTAATAATTTCATAAAAATCTCCTGTAATATCAAAAGTGGTTCCACAGTATCATTTATCTTCCCGCAGGATAATGATACCATGAAACCATTTTACAAAAAAACTAATTTATCTTTCATCTCCCACAAAGAACAACGCCATTGTTCCCGGACCTGAGTGAGCGCCGATGGTGGCTCCTACCTGATTCATGATAATCGTGTTGATCTGGTATTTTTCTTTTACTTTCTCTGCCACATAATTTGCATCTTCTTCGCAGTCGCCATGACTGATAAAGATGGTATGGCAGGTGTCATGATAGCTGCCGATTTTCTCATCCATAAGCTTTACCAGCTCCTGAAGGGATTTTTTACGGCCGCGGACTTTTCCGATGGCAGTGAGTTTTCCGTCGTTGTCTACATGAAGAACCGGTTTAATATTCAGCATGCTTCCTACTACTGCAGTAGTTCTGGAAATGCGGCCTCCGCGGTATAGGTGGTTTAAATCGTTGACTGTAAAAAGATGTACCATATGAAGCCTGTTCTCTTCTGCCCATTTCGCAACTGCCTCCAGATCTTCTCCCTGCTCTTTCTTCTCCTGTGCAAGGTAAACCAGAAGCCCCTGACCAAGGGAAGCGCCAAGAGAATCTACCACGATGATCTTGCGGTCCGGATAGTCCTCCATCAGTTCCTCTGCTGCAATACGGCTGCTATTGTATGTACCACTTAAGGCAGAGGAAAATGCAATATGAAGAATATCTTTTCCTTCTTTCAGGTAAGGCTCCAGCAGTGCTTTTGCATTTTCAGGATTTACCTGTGCTGTGGTTGGCATGGAACCATTTCTCATTGCCTCATAAAATTCATGCTCCGGAAGGAAATTTCCATGCGTATAATTTTTTCCATCCATGGAATAACTGAGATACATGCAGCCTACTCCATGGTCTTTGAGATATTCCTCCGGAAGATCTGAATTGTTGTCGGTGGTGATCACATATTCGCTCATGTTGTCGCCCTCTTTTTCTGATATTTTTCACTTTCTGCCCATTAACTGTTCAGTGTCTTCGCAGTTACAAAGCAAATCCGCTGCCTGCTCAGTAATAGGCTTTTCATCTTATCTATCAAGTCAGGGGCAAAATACCTTTCAACCCTGACATCATATATACAGTATAGCATCAAACTATCAGCCAAACAACTACTTTTCCTTCTCAACTGCCTTAATCGCTTCCTGCAGCTGATTATCCTCATCATGGGTGATCTCGTCTTTATTCTTATTCAGCAGGCTGGTATCCAGAGAAACCTCTATATCAGGTTTGATTCCTGTTTTGTTGATGTTGTTTCCTTTTGGAGTGTAGTAGTTGGCAACAGTCAGTTTAATGGCACTTCCGTCTGAGAGCTGGCGGATGGACTGTACCACGCCTTTTCCGTAAGTGGTTGTTCCGACAATCGTTCCAATACCATAATCCTGCACTGCACCGGCAAAAATCTCTGATGCACTGGCGCTGCTTTCATTTACCAGGACTGCAAGCGGAATCCGGAGTTCGTTTTTGCCATCACATTTTTCCTCTTCTCTGTTTCCGTCCTTATCTTCGGTGTAAACGATCAGTCCTTCCGGAAGGATTTTCCGCAGGACATCACAGACAGAATCAAGAAGTCCACCCGGATTATCGCGGAGATCCACGATCATTTTCTCCATTCCCTGTTTTTGCAGGTCATCAAAAGCTTCCTGATACTGTTCGCCGGTAACGCCTGTAAACTGTGTAATGCGGATGTAACCGATTTTAGAATCCAGCATTTCATGGAAAACAGACGGTAATTCCACATCTGTGACAGGGACTGTGATTTCCATGGCATCTTCTGCACCTTCTCTGTGAACAGTAAGCACCACACTGTCTTTATCTGAATTGCGGACAATGTCTGCAACATCAGATACTTCATCCTCTGTGATATCTTCCCCGTCAATGGCACTGATGATGTCCCCTTCCTCCAGTCCTGCTTTTTCTCCGGGACCGCCCTCATAGCATTCAACAATCTTTACTCCGCCTTCTTTGTTCTTCTCCATAAGAATGCCGATTCCCACATAGCTTCCCTCATTGGAAGAATTCTCAGAATCGTATTCCTCTGCTGTATAATATCTGGAATAAGGATCATTCAGCCCATAGAGAAGACCTGCATAAAGCCCTTCCTGAAGCTTTTCTTCATCCTTATCTCCCAGATAGTATCTGTCGATCAGCTCTTCAAGATATGCCAGCTTTGATGTACACTTGCGATCACCAAGAGCTGTTCCTTTTGCTGCAAGACCTGTTCCCGCAAAAACACCTGTACCGATGCACGTCACAACCAGTGCTCCTGCTACTGCACCTTTCCAAAATTCTTTATTTTTCATGTCTGCACTCCTGTAAAAAAAGCCGCCGGTTTATGATATGATATCATTGTTCCGGCAGCTTCATGCTTATCTGCTTTTTATTATACTCTTAAATGCTTTCTTGTTGTAAAGAAACTTCCGATCAGTCCGATTCCGATTCCAAGTCCCAGACTTATTGGAAGTAATGTCTGGTAAATCTGCCATACCGGGATGAAATCCACCACACCTGTAAGCACATTAAACCTGGTCAGAATATAGGATATTGCCCCATTATAACAGAAATAAAGCACGATCAGCGGAACTGCTGCTCCGACCACCCCCAGAACCATACCTTCCAGCAGGAATGGTGCTCTGACAAATGCGTCTGTAGCTCCTATGTATTTCATAATTCCGATCTCTTCTTTACGGACTGCAATTCCCACAGATACCGTATTGCTGATCAGGAATATGGAGATAATAAGCAGTAATACAATGATGGCAATGGAAATATAGGAAACCAACTTGTTGATATTTCCCAGTGTTTTTGCTGCTTCCTCAGACTGGTTGACTTTTCTTACATGTTTCAATTCCTGTATATAGGAAACAAGCTCTGACTGCTTCGTGATATCATTCATATACACACGATAGTTGGCTGAGTTTGCAAGAGGATTGTCGTCCTTAAATCCGTCTGCTGCCTCTGAGCCCTGGAAATACTGCTCTTTATATTCCTCCCAAGCTTCATCAGCTGACTGATACTCTATTTTCTCTACTTCCGGACGTGCCTTGATCTTCTTTCCGATTGCTTTGATCTGTTTGTTTGTAGTTCCCTCTTCAAAGAATACTGTGATCGGCACTTCCTGCTCTACCTTATGTGCAATATTATTCACATTATTGACAATGGAGAAAAAGATTCCAAACAGAAAAATACAGGCAGCCATGGTGATAATGGAAGCCAGGGAAAACATCCAGTTTCTTTTGATATTTTTGACACCCTGTTTCAGAGTGTACCAGATTGTACTAGGCCTCATGATATTCTCCCTCTTTCTCGTCACTTATAATAGAGCCCTCATGCATGGTCACTACACGTTTGCGCATGGAATTTACAATATCCTTGTTATGTGTAACAACAACTACTGTGGTTCCTCTGTCGTTGATCTGTTCCAGAAGCTTCATGATTTCTTCGGAAGTCTTCGGATCCAGGTTTCCTGTAGGCTCGTCTGCCAGAAGGATATCCGGACGGTTGACCAGCGCCCTTGCCAATGCAACTCTCTGCTGTTCTCCACCGGAAAGTTCATCCGGGAAAGATTTGTATTTGACCGCAAGTCCAACTTCCTGAAGTACCTCCGGGACACGTTTACGGATTACTCTTGTGGGACGGTTGACTACTCTCTGGGCAAACGCTACATTCTCATATACATTTCTGTCTTTCAGAAGACGGAAGTCCTGAAATACTACGCCCAGCTTACGGCGGTATTTGGCTACTCTTCTGTGTTTCATTCCTTCCAGACGTTCACCGCTTACGATGATCTGGCCGGATGTGGAATCCAGCTCTTTCATAAGAAGTTTGATCAGGGTTGTTTTTCCTGAACCACTGTTTCCTACTACAAAGACGAATTCACCTTTATCTATATGTAGGTTCGCATGGTTCACTGCCGGAAGGCCGGGACCATAGGACTTGCTTACATCTATAAGATCTATCATAGATTTTTCCTCCAATGGGTTAATGAATTTGTAACATTATTGTAATGTATGTTTTTGGGGATTGCAAGAGATTTTTGAGGATTCATAGAATGTTCACAGTAACGCAGCCAACATTCATTTCAAATTGCCTGCGGCAATGGAATTTTAGCTTGCATGTCTCAGGATATTGCATACCTTATCAATTGCAATCTCGATTTCTAACTATACACTGCAAGGCTGGATTTGTAAAGGTCAAAAATGCCTGCGTCAGCAATTAAAGCTGTGGCAGGCATTGAAAATTTTCCTTCTATTATAATATATCAGTATTCCAGTGTTTCCATATATTTCATATAACGTACTACCATGAGTGCAATCTTGAATGTAATGGCATCTTCAAAAACACGGAGATCAAGACCTGTACTCTTCTGGAGTTTATCGAGGCGATAGACCAGAGTGTTTCTATGGATGTAAAGCTGTCTGGATGTCTCTGAAACATTGAGACTGTTCTCGAAGAACTTATCAATTGTGACCAGAGTCTCTTCGTCAAAGTCATCCGGAGATTTGCCGCCGAAGATTTCTTTGATAAACATCTTACAGAGTGGGATCGGGAGCTGGTAGATCAGTCGTCCGATTCCCAGAGAGCTGTATGCGATCACTTCTTTATCTCCGAAGAAAATCTTACCTACATCAAGAGCCATGCGGGCTTCTTTATAGGAACGTGATACTTCTTTCAGTTCATTGACGATAGTACCGTATGCCATATGTGTCTTACCGTCATTTCCCATTCCAAGAGTATCAAGGATAGTATGTGCAAGCTGATCCATCTCAGGATAATTCTCACCATCTTCAAGTTCCTTGACTACGATAATACTCTTCTCATCTACTGCTGTGATAAAGTCTTTACTTTTACCGCCGAAAAGACTCTTCACGCTTTCCATGGAGCTGTGGTCTTTCTCCTGTGGCATTTCAAGGATCATGACTACGCGGCGGACATCTGCCTCAATGTGCAGTTTCTTCGCACGATTATAAATGTCAACAAGAAGCAGGTTGTCAAGAAGCAGGTTCTTGATAAAGCTGTCTTTGTCAAAGCGTTCTTTATACGCTACGATCAGATTCTGGATCTGAAAAGCAGCGAGCTTGCCAACCATATAAGTATCTTCATCGTCGCCATGGGCAACCAATATATATTCCAGCTGATAGTCATCACAGACTTTAAAATACTGGAACCCCTTTACAAGCTGGCTGTCGGCCTGTGATTCTACGAAAGCCTGTACATCCTGTGTTGCAATGGAAAAATCTGCAAAAGTACTTGCAAGCACTTTGCCTTCTGTGTCGAGTACACAAAATTCTGTTCTGGAAATTTCTTTTAACCCTTCAAGAGTATTCTGAAGCACCTGATTCGATATCATCTGATTTCAATCCCTTCTCATCCTATAGTGTTTATTTTCCGTTTTAACTATAAAACCTTATACCTGTATTGTATTTTAATATATATTTACCAAAAATGAAAGAGGAAAGAGAAAAAAATTTACAATTTTTTATATATTTTTTTGTGTTACTTTTTTTCAATAAAACCTTCTCCATGAACTTCCCTGGCATCTGTCACTATCACAAAGGCTTCCGGATCAATTTCATCTACTTTTTCTTTAAGCATTACGATCTCTTTTTTATTTACCACGCAGAAAAGCATCAGTTTATCCTGTCCTGAGTACATTCCTCTGGCACTGATGCCTGTTACACCTCTGTCCAGATCTTTCATGATCATATCTGCTATTTCTTTTGGCTTTGCTGTAATGATATAGGCAGCTTTTGAGAATTTCAGACCTTCAATCAAACCGTCAGATACTTTTGTCACCAGATATACCGCAATAATCGCATAGAGTGCCTTGTGGATGCCAAACACATACATACCCACCAGTACAACGCCTGCATCTATAACCTGCATGATCTGTGCGATTGAATAGTGCTGCAGATATTTCTGGATGATAGCTGCCATCATATCGGTTCCTCCGGTTGTTCCACCGCCCAGAAAGACAAGACCGATTCCCACACCCTGGATCACACCACCGTAAAGTGCGGCAAGAAGAAGATCATTGCCAGCAAGATTCCATACAGGTTCTATGGCAAGCCAGGTGGACAGAGCAATTTCTCCTATCAAAGCTTTTTTTACAAAGGAGAATCCATTAATCTTCCATCCGATCAAAAACAGTGGAATGTTCAAACCCATATTTGTTACCCAGAGAGGGATACCACCGTCAATGATTCCCTGACTCCCTGCTTTTATAATGATCGCGATACCTGAAAAGCCTCCGGTTACCATACCTGATGCATCAAATACGGAATTGATCGCCAGTGCCATTAATCCGGTTCCTGCTATGATCATCAGATATTCCAGAAGCTGTGATCTTTTTCCATTTACTAACTTCATTCATTCGCCTCCTTGTATTCTGTAAAAATAATATTTGTTTTATGCTTTCATGAATATCAGCCAGAGATACCGCTTTATCACTGTGCCGTAATTATTCTTCCATAAACTACAAGAACGGCAGCAATCCATGAAGGACTGCTCCCGCTCTTATTCTTACCTTATTTTTCAGGCTTATTGATAAAATTTACAAAATGATAACTCTCCATTATCTGGAAGTATTTAACGATCCTTGGATATAAAGGCTCTGCCTTCTCCCCAAATTCGTCTTTTACCAGTGCAGCAATATCTTCCACTGTCTTCCTGCCATCTATGAGTGGCCAGATAAATGTGCCATTGTCATCCAGATGTATCTTCGTATATCTGGGTTTTCCAAACAGCTTCTGGGCAATCGTGTTAAACGCGCCCTTATTCTCTATTTCCAGCACCATTCTCCCCCTGATATCAGTATGCCAGCGAAGCTGTGCACTGCGCTCAGGAATGAGATCCAGATAATTGATCTGTAATTCTTTTTTCTTTTTACTCATTTAAATATTATCATCTCCGCCTGATCAGGCTTTCTTCTTGTTCCAGATACTGAATTTCAGAAGGCTTAAGATCATAAGTAACATCAGGATCACGCCGCCTGCATTACCAAGGTTAATGCTTCCGGAGAGATCAAATACACTGCTTACGTTTACTACTGCAAGGATTGCAAGAAGGATACCTACAAGACCTTCACCTGCGATCATACCTGCACAGTAAAGTGTACCGTCTGTTGCCTGTTCTTCTTTTTTCTTATCATCAACATTCTTTCTTCCGTCAACGAACATACGAACAACACCACCGATCATGATAGCAGCGTTGAGGTAGATTGGAAGGTAAAGACCGATAGCAAATGGCATAACCGGAATTCTTAAGATTTCCAGACCAATTGCAAGGAATACACCGATAAATACCAGTGTCCATGGAAGCTTGCCGCCCATGATACCTTCTACGATCATCTTCATCAGAGTTGCCTGAGGAGCAGGTACTTCTGCACTTCCGTATCCCCATGCAGTATTCAGAAGATAAAGAACACCACCGATAGCAAGACCGGCAGCAACAACACCGATAAGCTCACCGATCTGCTGTTTCTTAGGAGTTGCACCAAGAAGATAACCTGTCTTTAAATCCTGTGAAGTATCACCTGCGATCGCTGCTACGATACAGATTACGGAACCGATCGCAATTGCAGCTTTCATTCCGTCGATACCTGTTTTGCCTGATGCTTTGATAACCATTGTTGCGATCAGAAGAGTAGCGATAGCCATACCTGATACAGGGTTGTTGGAGCTTCCTACAAGACCAACCATACGGGAAGATACAGTTGCAAAGAAGAAGCCGAAGATTACGATGATCAGCGCACCGATCGGGTTAACCGGGATAGCCGGAACAAGCCAAATGATCGCAACCATTGCCACAATACCGATCAGGATAACGTTCATTGGAAGATCCTGTGCAGTTCTTTCTGTACTTGTATTCTTGCCACCCTTCATGCTCTTCATGGAATCACGGAAGGTTGCAATGATCAGAGGCAGGGATTTGATCAGAGAAATAATACCACCTGTTGCGATAGCTCCTGCTCCGATATATTTTACATAAGTACTCCAGATTTTAGATGCTCCGCCTGCTGCATAAAGAGCAGAAATTGTTTCTGTTCCGGGATACATAACTGTATCAGCTCCGAACAGACAGATTACCGGAATCAGCACCATCCAGCCAATAAGAGAACCAACAAACATAAAGGATGCGATTCTTGGTCCTACGATATATCCAACACCAAGAAGTGCAGGATAGCATTCCATACCAATTTCACCTTTGAATCCTTTAAATGCTACTGCAACGTCTGCAGGGATTACCTTTAAACCGTCAACGACAAATTTAAAGATCGCTGCGATTCCCATACCTGAGAATACTGTCGCAGCGTTTGCACCACCCTCTTCACCTGCAAGAAGAACATCTGCGCAGGCAGTTCCTTCAGGATAAAGAAGTGTTGCATGCTCTTTTACGATCAGTGCGTTACGAAGTGGTACCATAAAAAGTACACCAAGAACACCACCGCAAAGTGCGATTAATGTGATTTCCACGATACCCGGCATTTCACAAAGTCCTTCTTCTGCCCAAAGGAACAGAGCTGGCATTGTGAAAATTGCACCGGCTGCCAGTGATTCACCGGCTGAACCGATTGTCTGGACCATGTTGCTCTCCAGAATGGAGTTCTTTTTCATGATCTTGCGAATTACGCCCATGGAAATAACTGCTGCCGGAATGGAAGCAGATACAGTCATACCAACACGCAGACCAAGATAAGCATTGGCTGCACCGAAGATGACTGCAAGGATAACACCCATGATGATGGATGTCACCGTAAATTCTGGTGTGATCTTGTCAGCCGGAATATACGGTTTGAACTCTTTGTTTTCGTTCATGATTTCCTCTCCCTTTTGTATTAATTTATAAACATAAAACATTATAGCGAAATTTATACAAAAAGGCAAGGTGAAAAAACTGGTTTTTTATGCACTTTACCATATTAACGTGCTAACTTGATAATCTCTTAACATATCAGCACGCTCAAACAGCATATTTTTGCCCTGTTTTATCAGTCTATTCATCTGAATCCAACTGTTTAATCAGGTATCTCCCGACAATTCTGGAAAAATTCGAAATATCCCGGATATATGCGAAATCTTTGCCAAATATCTTTTTTTCTGTGGAAAGGTCTTTTTCTTCCCCTGCAAAGACTCCCAGAACACTTACTCCAAGGTTTCGCAGATGCCGCACTTCTGTAGCAGTATCATTGATCGCATATTTTCCCATATAAGGTTCCGGGTTCTTTGCGTGAGGTCTGTTTACGATGACATCATATGGTTTTCCATCACTTAATACAATGAGGATTTTTTTCTCCTCAGATCTCTGAAGCAGACCGTATCCTGCGGTTTTGATAGCAAGTCCATCCCTGTTATTGGAAGAAGTTACATAATTAAAAATATTTTCATTAGCTGACTGTGGATCATCGTACTCACGGAATCTGTGAAGGATCGTATAGTCCCAGAATGTGCAGAAGCTCATGACACGGTGAGGCAGGTTTACATTACTTAATGCTTCACTGATGATATAAGCCTGTAATGCCACATCTCCCTGCCTGGACATCTGGGAACCGCTGGCATCGATCAGCACATCTACTACGAAATCAGATGCATCAGATTTCAATTCTCTTTTAAACAGATTTGCCTCACTGCTTCTGCCCACACGCCAGAGTCTGGACGGAATGATCGTTCCTCTGTCTGACAGTACTTCCTGCGTCTCGCTTTTCAGCACCAGCGTCTTTCGCAAAAGATCTGTGAGGGATGCTATGTTCTGCTTTACGATTCTGTGTTTGTCATGGTAGAGCCAGATATTCTTATTCTTTAATCGCACTGCATATTCGTACTGATAGTTTCGTTTGACCGGATTCTTAAGAATTCCTTCTGTAAAATAAAGGCTGCAGTCTCTGTGAAGTTCCCTGCACATCAGATAATTCATTCGCTTCTCTTCTGCAGGAGTCAGATAAGTTTTTCCGAAATTCAACTCAACATAGGTGTATGCTTTCTCAAGTTCTTCCTCTGTGAGAATTGTAATTTTGTGTTTGGTCTGGCGCTGTTTTTCCATTTCTTCAGTGACAGCAGTGTCTTCCATATCCGTAATCTTATTTGTCATCTGTTCGATGTAACTCTCCAGAGCTTCCTCATAAAGTTCTTCTGTGAGAAAATCTTCCCAATCGTATTCTGTCAGTTCTTCCATGGTGACTGCCATAACCTGTTCCAGTGTTCCATGATCTTTCTCAAAATCCGGATCAATGATAGTGTTGTAAAGACTGTCAATAATACGGATCAGTTCTATAGTGTCTGTAGCTGTTCTGGCTTTGTAAACCATGTCGCGGATTTTCCGAAGACGCTCTTCTACATAATGGTTTCCATTCTGCAAACGGTCACGCAGGATGGCAATCTTCAGGCGACCGAGAATATCTCCGTATGCGGGCATCTGTTCAAACTCCTGATCCAGGATATCCTCGAATGCTTCCTTCTGCATCTCCCGGACCCCCGGACGCTCCTGACAGATTTTATCCCCGATTGCTTCTTCTACACATAGCTGTGCTACTGCAGTCAGTTCTCCCTCTCCTGCCTGGCAGAAAACTTTTTTTACCAGATATAAACCCAGCAGATTTCTGTCATAATATTTTGCCAGAGCGCCCTGCTTGATGCCGTCATACAGAGCAATTGCTTTTGAGCGCAGATACAGGGAAACGTCTACTTTCATATTTAACGTGTAATCCCCGCTGATAGTCCAGAGGAGATTGCGGATCCTGTTTTCCAGTTCCAGACGGTAATCGTCGATTTCTACGATTTTCTCATCTTTCATATACATCATCCCTTGTCCAGTCTGCCGGAATTCTGGTTTTCACAATATCCTCTACGATTTCTTTCTCGAAAATGTCAAAGGTCTTGTTCACCACTCCCATAGTAACTGCTTTTCTCGGAGAAAGTCCGGTTTCTACAATCTTCATGGCTGCAAGGAGACCTCGCAGATCCAGAGGTTTGGTGGAAATTTCACTGTTTGTGGCTTTGAGCTGAAGATCCAGGAATACTCCGATGAACTGTGTTCTGGCGTTTTCTTTTATATTCGGGAACATCCGGCGGAAAATAAATTCCAGGGATTCTTCAGTCTGAGCCGGCATGTCTATGACCAGAAATCTGGATACCAGCGCTTCATTGAGTTCTTTGGTTCCTGCATAACCGTAATTCATGGTTCCAATAAAACGGGCAGCCGGATGAAGATCAATTTTGTCATAGCCCGGGACATCGATGGAACGGCGATAATCCAAAGTTGCATGAAGAACGGAAACTGCATCGTTCTTTGCCATATTAATCTCGTCAAGGATTCCGAAACCACCGTATTCTGCACACTGATAGATAGTTCCTTTGCGAAGCTTAACTTCGTTGTCCACGAAAGTGTCTGTGCCGATCAGATCTCCACTGTTGGTATTTACATGAAAGGAAACATTATATGCGGGACGGTTGAAAATATATGCCAGGTTCTCTGCAAGGATATTTTTTCCTGTTGCCTTCGGACCAGTGAGTAATAGATTCTCCCCTTTGAGCAGTCCGGCAATGGCCATTTCCAGAATGTCTTTTCCGTAAAATGGAATGGATGGTTTCACAATCCTGCCTGCTGTTTCCGGTGCCACTTCATACCGGCTGCGGAATTCTTCTACTCTCTTTATCAGTTCAGGGGCTACCTGCTGCTCCTCCAGAAATTTCAGTTCTTCCATTTAGTTCTCCTTTATATAACTATTATAGTCCAGTTTGTGTTATAGAAAAAGGCCGCTTATCTTTTACAGATTCACGACCCTTTCATTATAGCATTCTTCTTTATATTTTTACAACATTATACTTCAAATACAAGATCTCCATAAGAAGGCATCGGCCACATTTCCTTATCTACGATCATTTCCAGTTCATCCACAGGCTCACGTAAAGCTTCCATTGCAGGAACCACCTTTTCTCTGCAGAATACGGCTCTGTCCCGTCCCTCTGCATATTCCGGGGTCTTCTCAACCAGTTTGCTCAGCTTACTCATGGCACTGTTTGCAGCCTTTAAGAGTTTTGATGCTTTCTTAAGCAGGTCAAGCTGTACACTTACATCGATCAGCCCTTCGCCTGCTGTCTTCACTGTATTGATGGATTCGCCAAGAACAGTGGTATATTTGATAACTGCCGGAATAATCTGCTTGGTTGCCATGTCGATCATGGTCTTTGCTTCAATATTGATTGCTTTAGAATAAATCTCATATTTAATCTCTGCACGTGATTCAAGCTCAGCTCTTGAGAATACATCAAAGGATTCAAAGAGTTTCACTGCCTTCTCTGTAGTAAGTGCAGGGATTGCATCTACCATGCTCGGAAGAATCGGAAGTCCGCGACGTTTAGCTTCTTTCTCCCATTCCGGCGCATAGCCGTTTCCGTTAAATACGATCTTCTGATGATCTGTGGCATATTCTTTGATCAGGTCATGTACCGCCAGTTCGAAATCAGGAGCTTTTTCCAGACGGTCACATGCTTCCTTAAATACTTCTGCTGTGATCGTGTTCAGGACTACGTTACATGCGGAAATAGAATCTCTTGAGCCCACCATACGGAATTCAAATTTATTTCCTGTGAAAGCAAAAGGTGAAGTACGGTTACGGTCTGTGGCATCCTTCATGAAATCAGGCAGAGTCTTAACACCTGTTTCCAGCTTACTTCCCTTTTTACTGTGAGTTGCTGTTCCTGTGCTGACCAGCTGTTCCAGAACATCCTCCAGCTGCTCTCCAAGAAATACGGAAATCACTGCCGGCGGTGCCTCATGGCCGCCAAGTCTCTGGTCATTTCCCACATCTGCCGCAGATTCACGCAGAAGATCTGCATGTTCATCTACTGCTTTCAGGATACAGGTGAGGACCAGAAGGAACTGAATATTTTCATGAGGTGTTTTGCCCGGATCCAGAAGATTGATTCCGTCATCTGTGGTAAGAGACCAGTTGTTATGCTTACCGGAACCGTTCACACCTGCAAATGGTTTCTCATGAAGGACACAACGCATTCCATGGCGGCTGGCAACCTTTTTAAGAATACGCATCATCATCTGGTTCTGGTCTGCTGCGATATTGACCGGTGCATAGATCGGTGCAAGCTCATGCTGTGCAGGAGCAACCTCATTATGCTGTGTCTTTGCAGGAATTCCAAGCTTCCAGCATTCTTCATTTACCTCTTTCATGTATGCGGAAATTCTCTGACGGATACTTCCGAAGTAATGGTCATCCATTTCCTGTCCCTTCGGAGGCATAGCTCCAAAAAGAGTTCTGCCTGTATAGATCAGGTCTTTTCTCTGAAGCCATTTCTCTTTATCGATCAGGAAATATTCCTGCTCTGCTCCTACTGACGGAGTTACTTTCTTAGAAGTTGTATTTCCGAAAAGTCTCAGCAGACGGAGTGCCTGGGTGTTGATTGCTTCCATAGAACGAAGAAGTGGTGTCTTCTGGTCAAGTGCTTCTCCTGTATAGGAACAGAATGCAGTAGGAATACAGAGTGTTCCGCCTGCTGCATCATGACGCACAAAAGCCGGTGATGTACAGTCCCATGCTGTATATCCTCTCGCCTCAAAAGTTGCTCTTAATCCACCGGACGGGAAAGAAGATGCATCCGGTTCACCTTTGATCAGTTCTTTTCCGGAGAAAGACATCAGGACCTTGCCGTTATCCATCGGAGCTGTGATAAAAGCATCGTGTTTCTCTGCTGTCACACCTGTAAGGGGCTGGAACCAGTGGCTGTAATGTGTGGCACCTTTCTCGATGGCCCATTCTTTCATCTCGTGCGCTACTACATCCGCAATCTCCATAGACAGTTCTTTGCCCTCTTCTATGGTTTTTTTCAATTCTTTGTAGATCTTCTTCGGAAGTCGTGCCTGCATGACGGAATCATTAAACACGTCACATCCAAAAGTCTCTACTACATTGATATACTCACCCATTTTATTTCTCCTTTTTATTTATTAACGGGGAAATTCCAATTGATCTGGTTTCCTCATTTTTTGTACTTTTCAGATACAGATTCAGTGCTTCGTGGCAGTTTTCAATCTCTATCTGTGTATGACTGCCGCCGTATTCACCGTCCAGAGTCCATGGTACCGGTTCTTCTGAGGTAATGGTCACCCTGGCTGATTTAAAAGAATGAATCAGATCTGTATTGTCCTCTGCTGTCAGCATTGCAGTCATGATCTCCTGCAATTCCAGCGGATTCTTCGGTCTTGTGATCATGGTAACTTCAAAAAGTCCGTCATTCATATCCACGTTCTTGCCTGTAAGGTTCTTGAACCCTCCCACTGAACGGGAATTGGTGATCATTCCAAAGATAAAGTCATCCTCCACAGTTAATTCTTCGGATTCAATTCTCATATGGTATGATTTGATATCAAAAAGGCGTTTCACTCCCTCAAGAAGATAGGCTACATGGCCAAGGATATTCTTGAGATCCTGATCTGTCTGATAGGCTACATCTGTGAAAAGACCGAAAGCTGCTATATATGTAAAGCTCTGGTTATTGAATCTGCCGATGTCACAGTGATAAAGTTTCTCTTCCATGATCATGGAAGCGGCATCTGTCATGCTTTTCGGCATAAAGAGACTGTTTGCAAAGTCGTTGGTGCTTCCTGCCGGAATGTATCCGATGGGAATGGAACTCTTCTTTTCCATTACTCCGGTAACCACCTCATCAAGAGTCCCGTCTCCGCCGCTGCATACGATAAGATCTACTTTGGATTCGTATTCTTTGGCTTTCTCATAGGCATCTTTTGGTTTCTGTGTGGAATAGATAATGACTTCATAACCGCCTTTGTTAAAAATGTCCACGATATCAAGCAGATTTGCTTTGATCTTACCTTTGCCTGCTTTTGGGTTGAAAACAAAGAGCATTTTCTTATCCATTTTTATGCATTTCTCCTTCTTTTTCAGAGTTTGAACGCGTAGGTTTATGGGTACGCGGAATTCTATTTATATAATATAAAAAAAAAGAGGGGAAAAGTCAATGGGGTTCATGGGGCAAAAAAAGTTTGGGGACGGCAGGAAATATTTTTGTTTTCAGGTGCGGTTTCGCGGGCTAGGAACTCTAGGTGCTACGCCCACTGCAAATGCACCTGAAAACAAAAATATTTCCTGCCTGTTGATTGGCTGTGGAACTGCCGGGCTGTTACTGCTCACTTCGTTCACAGTAATGCGCCTTGCAACGCCAGGCTATGCAGATGAGATTTCCTCACAGAACATTTTACAGGATGGTAACGCATGAACCGGGACTGGTGAATAGTTGCAATTTTTCTAAATTTTTTATGGCAAGTTATATTTTGGCGTGATAGAATGAGAATTGTATTTATTATAGAAGGGACTTATTACAAAGAGAATTTATAAAATGAAATAGAAAGGATTTCTTATTCATATGATTAAATTGATTGCTTCAGATATAGATGGAACTTTGGTAAAGGATGGGACTCTGGCTATTGACAGGGAGTATATGGAGGTTATCGGAAGGCTGATTGATAAGGGGATTGTGTTTGTGGCATGCTCCGGGCGGCAGTACAGAAGTGAAAGAAAACTGTTTGCCCCTGTCGCAGACAGACTGCTTTATATCTCTGACGGAGGAACTGTTGTACGGACTCCGAAGGAGATTCTGAAAGTGGATACTCTGCCGGACGAAATCTGGAAAGGAATGTGTTCTATGGTAAGAGAGGATATGCCTTCCTGTGATTATTTTATTTCCACACCTGAACGCTGTTTCGCAGAAGACGGAGGCAGCCAGATGTTTCACTGGCTGAGAGATTCTTACGGATATGATATCCATGAAGTTCCGGAAATGTTAAAACTCGAGGGGCAACAGGTAAACAAATTTGCAGTCTACCACCCCAACGCCTGTGAGGAAATGTGCGCCCCTTTATTCACTCCCACCTGGAAAGACAAAACAGTTATGGCTGCTGCCGGTAAGGAATGGATGGATTGCAGTGCTCCTGGTTCCGGTAAGGGACCATCTATTGCTTTTCTTCAGGAATATCTTGGAATTGCTCCTGATGAGACATGTACTTTCGGAGATAATCTTAATGATATCGAAATGCTTAAAAATGCCGGACTCAGCTACGCGGTTTCAAACTCCCGTCCGGAAGTCCGGGCTGCCGCCAAAAATACCTGCCCGCCCTACTGGGAAAACGGAGTTCTGCAAATTCTGAGGTCTTTCTTATAAAAGATACGAATTACTCCAGTTCATACCAATACACAGCGCAGAAACATATTTCATTTCGTGTGCATTTGCAGGAGTCTTAGAACTTCTTAGCTGATAAAAATATGCGTTATAAGAAAAATGACCCACTGTCTGAGCCGCAGCATGCGGCGAGTTTGGGTCATTTTTCTTATGTTTTTAGCATATTTTTAGCAACTTAGAAGTTCTTAGGCTCCGAAACCGCACACGAAATGAAATATGTTTCTGCGCGTCCCCTTTTCAATATTTAAGCTTCCATTACCGCATCCTTCATAGCTTTTACATACTCTTTCACATACGGTACACAGTCCGCACCATGTTCTGCACACAACTTCACAATTGCAGATCCCACAATAGCCCCGTCCGACTGTGCTGCCATCTTCTTTGCCTGCTCCGGCGTAGAAATGCCAAATCCAACTGCACAAGGAATATCTTTCGCCTGTTTTACCAGCTTCACCATTGCCCCGATATCTGTAGTAATATTAGTTCTTGTTCCTGTAACACCAAGAGAAGAAACACAATACACAAACCCTTCCGCATCCTTTGCAATCTGTGCGATCCTCTCATGAGAAGTCGGCGCGATCAGAGAGATCAGATCAATACCGTGTTTCTTGCAAACACTGTCAAATTCCTCTTTTTCCTCATACGGCACATCCGGCAGAATCAGACCGTCCATTCCGATCTCTGCAGCTGTTTTAATAAACCGCTCCGTTCCGTAAGAAAATACCACGTTTGCATAAGTCATAAACACCATAGGAACAGAACTGTTCTTTCTGATCTTTACCACCATGTCAAATACCTTATCTGTAGTCACACCACCGGAAAGTGCTCTCACATTTGCTCTCTGGATCACCGGTCCCTCTGCTGTAGGATCAGAAAACGGAATCCCAAGCTCGATCAGGTCTGCACCAGCTTCCTCCATTGCATAGACAAGCTGCTCTGTCACTTCCAGAGACGGATCTCCACAGGTAATAAACGGGATAAATGCCTTTCCTTTTTCAAATGCTTCTGTAATTCTCTTATTCATGGATATCCTCCCCTCTGTAACGCGCGATTGCTGCGCAGTCCTTATCTCCACGTCCGGAAATTGTAATGACCACGATCTGGTCTTTTCTCATCTGCGGAACAATTTTCTTTGCGTAAGCTACTGCATGAGCACTCTCAATAGCAGGAATGATTCCCTCTGTTCTGGAGAGATATTCAAATGCTTCTACTGCTTCTTCGTCTGTGACAGGTACATATTCTGCACATCCTGTATCATAGAGATGCGCATGTTCCGGTCCGATTCCCGGATAATCCAGACCTGCGGAAATGGAATATACAGGTGCGATCTGACCATATTCATCCTGGCAGAAATAAGATTTCATTCCATGGAAGATTCCCAGTTTGCCGGTTGCAATGGTAGCTGCTGTCTCTGCCGTATTTACGCCACGTCCTGCTGCCTCACATCCGATCAGACGGACATCTTTGTCATTGATAAAATTGTAGAATGTTCCGATTGCATTGGATCCGCCACCTACACATGCAAGAACTGCATCCGGAAGTCTGCCCTCTTTTTCAAGAATCTGCTCTTTGATTTCTTTGGAGATCACTGCCTGAAAATCGCGAACAATTGTAGGGAACGGATGAGGTCCCATTACAGAACCAAGTACATAATGTGTATCGGAAATACGGTTTGTCCACTCTCTCATTGTCTCGGAAACAGCATCCTTCAGTGTTGCAGTACCAGAAGTAACTGCATTGACCTTTGCACCCAGAAGACGCATTCTGTATACATTTAATGCCTGACGTTCTGTGTCTTCTTTTCCCATGAAGATTTCACATTCCATACCCATAAGAGCTGCTGCTGTTGCTGTTGCCACACCATGCTGACCTGCGCCTGTTTCTGCAATGACACGGGTCTTGCCCATTTTTTTTGCAAGAAGTACCTGACCAAGTACATTGTTGATTTTGTGAGCACCTGTATGGTTTAAGTCTTCTCTCTTTAAGTATACTTTTGCTCCACCCAGATCTTCTGTCATGTGGGATGCAAAGTAGAGACGGGATGGTCTTCCTGCATATTCGTTCAGAAGCTCTGTAAGCTCTGCGTTAAACTCCGGGTCATCTTTATAGTGGTTGTAGGCTTCTTCCAGTTCAATGACAGCATTCATCAGTGTTTCCGGAATGTACTGTCCTCCATGGATGCCGAATCTTCCTTTTGACATCTGTATATATCCTCCTTTTATGTATGTAATCCCTGGCCTGTCAGATGGTCGGTCAGAGTATTCTATGTTCTTTCTGAATTATTATCTTATATTATATGCACCAGTTGAACTGCCTTCAAAATCTTATCTCTGTCTTTCATTCCATCCGTCTCCACACTGCTGCTCAGATCTACTGCATAGGGATGAATAGTCCGGACGGCTGTTTCCAGATTATCTGCACCCAGTCCTCCTGCCAGGAAAAAGGGTCTGTCTATCTCCGGGATCAGTGACCAGTCAAAGGTCTGTCCGGTTCCACCGCCACCCTGATCAAGCAGTATATAATCTGCCGGACTTTTCAGGGCTTTTTCAATATCCTGAGCTGTTTTTACGGAAAAGGCCTTTATAACCTGATGACCTGTATTCTTTTGGATTCTCCGTATATATGCCTCATCTTCCTGTCCATGAAGCTGTGCAATATGGATAGTTCCGTCAAGAAGCAGTTCCTCCACACGCTCAGGTGCTACATTTACAAAAACACCTACAGGGATAATGTCCGGATTAAGTTTTGCAGTAAGTTCTCTCACCAATGCACCTGTAACATTTCTGCTGCTCTTCGGAAATTCTATGATAAATCCACAGTAATCAGGTTTTGCTTCATTTACATAGGTAATGTCTTCCGGGCGTTTCAGACCACAGATTTTGATTTTGGTTCTTTGCTGTTGTTCTCTGGTCATATTCTATCCTCCCAGATAATATTCGATCTTTCAGCGTAACGGGCTGCCATTCAGGCTTTCCAGCGCTGCTTTCTTGTCCGGGCTTCGCATCAGTGTTTCCCCGATCAGTACCGCATCCACTTTATTCTCATAAAGAAGCCGGATATCCTCCGGGGTGCGGATTCCGCTCTCGGAAACAAAAACTACATTGTCCGGTGCCATTTTTCTCAGGCAGATGCTGTTGTTCATATCTACCTGAAAGGTTCTCAGATCCCGGTTATTGACTCCCACGATCTCTGCCCCGAGATTTAAGGCCCTGTCCACTTCGTACTCATCGTGTGCTTCTACCAGTGCATCCAGTCCCAGCTCTTTTGCAAGCTGTCTGTATGCTCTTAATTCTCCGTCATCCAGGATAGCACAGATAAGTAATACTGCGGAAGCACCAAGGGATTTCGCCTGATAGATCATATATTCATCCACTGTAAAATCCTTGCGGAGTACAGGTATCTGTACAGTGGCTGCGATTTCTCTCAGATACTGGTCTGCTCCCTGGAAATAAAAAGGTTCTGTGAGACAGGAGATTGCACTTGCACCTGCCTGTTCATATTCCTTTGCAATTGCCAGATATGGAAAATCCGGTGCAATCAGTCCCTTTGAGGGGGAGGCTTTCTTTACCTCGCAGATATAGGACATACCATCTTTTTGTAATGCCTGGAGAAATGTGATTTTCTGCCCTGCATTTTTATTTACTTCCTGAATCCGGTTCTCCAGCTCCGAAACAGAAATACAGGACTTTTCTTTTGCAATTCTTTCTCTTGTTCTGGCTGCTATTTCTTCTAATATATTCTTCATAATCTCTATGATTTTTCTGTAACTGTTCTGTATATCCACAGTCAGCAGATTACCGGACAGTTACAGATTTCCTTTACATTAGTAATTGGGGGTTGCTTTTTATTTATTTGTCTCTTCTACAAATTCTCCCAGTTTTTTCAGTGCTGCACCGCTGTCGATGAGGGATTCTGCCAGCTTCACTCCTTCTTCTATGGAAGCGGCTTTTCCTGCGATATAGAGTGCTGCACCTGCATTTAAACATACCGCCTGACGCTTCGGACCTTTTTCCTCACCTTTCAGGATTGCTTTTGTGATCTCTGCGTTTTCTGCAGGTGTACCACCTGTCAGGGCACCCTTCTCACATCTCTCATATCCAAACTGTTCCGGTGTGATCTCATAGGAAGTAAATTTGCCATCCCTGATCTCACATACAGAAGTAGGTGCGCACATGGAAATCTCATCCAGACTGTCCTGTCCATAGACAACCATTCCTCTGTTAACGCCCAGATTTGCCATAACCTGTGCCAGTGGCTCCACCAGTGACTGATCGTAAACTCCCATCAGTTCCATGTTTGCACCTGCCGGATTACTTAACGGTCCAAGAATGTTAAATACAGTACGGATTCCTAGCTCTTTACGGATTGGTGCCACATATTTCATTGCAATGTGATAATTCTGCGCAAACAGGAAGCAGATGTTGATCTTTTTCAGGATCTCTGCACTGCGTTCCGGCGTCAGTGTAATCTTCACTCCCAGTGCTTCCAGAACATCTGCTGCACCGGATTTGGAGGATGCTGCCCTGTTTCCATGTTTTGCAACCGGAACACCGCCTGCTGCGATCACCAGAGAAGAAGTAGTGGAAATATTGAAGGAATTAGAACCGTCTCCGCCGGTACCCACGATTTCAAGCACATCCAGGTTGTGGAGAAGTTTGATACAGTGAGCTCTCATTCCTGCTGCGGAAGCTGTGATCTCATCAATTGTCTCTCCTTTTAAAGCTAATGCAGTAAGATAAGCAGACATCTGTACAGGTGTTGCCTGACCGCTCATAATCTCGTCCATTACAGCTTCTGCTTCCGCATAAGCTAAATCCTGTTTCTTTGATAATTTAATAATGGCTTCCTTAATCATTTCTCACTACCTCCATAAAGTTCTCTATCATCACTCTGCCGTCCGGTGTCATTACCGATTCAGGATGAAACTGTACTCCGAACACAGGATATTTTGTATGTTCCACTGCCATGACCTCTCCGTCCTCTGACTCTGCTGTCACCTTAAGTTCTGCAGGCAGGGTATCCTTTAACGCTGCCAGGGAATGATATCTGGCTGCTGCAAAGGTATCCGGCAGGTCCTTAAAAAGCCGGCTTTCTCCTGTTTTATACATCAGCTTTTTCTTTCCATGCATCAGCTCTTTTGCATAGGAAACTGTTCCTCCAAAGGCTTCGCAGATGGACTGATGTCCCAGGCACACACCCAGGATGGGGATTTTTCCTGCAAATTCTTTAATAACCGGGATACAGATACCTGCATCCTCCGGCCTTCCTGGACCAGGGGATAAAATGATGGCTTCCGGTTTCATCTCTGCAATTTCTTCCAGTGTACACTCATCGTTTCTCACTACTTTGATATCCGGTTCCACTGCGCCGATGAGCTGATATAAGTTATAGGAAAAGCTGTCATAATTATCGATCAGTAATATCATTCTAATCCCTCCTGTGCCTGTTCAATTGCCTGTACCACTGCTCTTGCCTTGTTGCAGCATTCCTGAAATTCCTTTTCCGGTACACTGTCTGCCACGATTCCGGCACCTGAACGGATACAGATTTCTCCGTTTTTCTTGTAAACCAGGCGGATGGCAATACAGGTATCCAGATTTCCTGCAAAATCCAGATATCCGATGGCTCCTCCGTAAATGCCTCGTTTGCTCTGTTCCAGTTCCTCGATAATCTGGCAGGCTCTGAATTTGGGTGCTCCGGAAAGGGTTCCTGCCGGAAGGATTGCGTCTACTGCATCCACAGCGTCTTTATCATCCCGGATGATTCCTGTTACTGTGGAGCCTAGATGCATTACATGGGAAAAACGTTCTACGCAGAGATACTTTTCTACTTTTACAGTTCCGATCTTGCTGATCTTTCCAATATCGTTTCTTCCCAGGTCTACCAGCATATTGTGTTCTGCCAGCTCTTTCTCATCTTTCAGAAGTCCCTCTTCAAGTTCTTTATCCTCTTCTCTTGTCTTTCCTCTTGGTCTGGTTCCTGCCAGAGGGAAGGTACTTAAGGTGCCATTTTCCAGCTTCGCAAGGGTTTCCGGGGAAGCACCTGCCAGTTCAATGTCATCACTGGAGAAATAAAACATATAAGGAGAAGGATTAGATGCCCGAAGAACCCGGTAAGTATCAAACAGGCTTCCTGTTGCTTTCGCACGCATGGGATTGGAAAGTACTACCTGGAAAATATCACCTTCTCTGATGTAATGTTTGGCTTTCTCCACCATCTCTGCATATTTTTCTTTCGGAAATTTCGGCTGTATTTCTGACTGAAGTCTCAGCGGTTCAAATTCCATATGCTCCCCGTTTCGGATCAGCTGCGCCATTTCCTTCAATTTCTTTACTGCTTTCTCGTAGGAGGCTTCCAGATCATCTGTCATCACACCTGTGATCAGAAGTACTTTCTGTCTGAAATGGTCAAATACGATCACCTGATCAAAAAGCATTAAATCCATGTCCCTGAAATCCTGCTGTTCCCTGTCCTCCAGTTTCAGCTTTGGTTCACTGTATTTGATATAATCGTAGGAGAAATATCCTACCAGACCGCCTGTAAAAGGAGGCATCTTTTCCATTACCGGAGTTTTATATTTCCGGATGATTTCTCTGAGAGTATCACCGGGATGTGTGACCTGCCTTACGGTTTCCTCTGTTTTTCCCTCAGCATCGGTTGTCCGGATCTTCAACGTTCCGTCTGTACAGGTAATCTCCATGGACGGTTCATACCCCAGAAAAGAATACCTGCCCCACACTTCTGTCTGGCTGGCACTTTCCAGCAGGTAACAATGGCGGCTGGCTTTTCGCAAAATGCGCATTACCTCTACCGGTGTATATCTGTCTGCATAAAGTTCTCTGCACAGAGGAATACGACGATATTCTTTTGTCTGTGCAAGCCGCCTGATGGTTTCTAATGTTGGATACATGGGAACACCTCCTGTGATTAATTCAGTTTCTGCCAGGAACATAAAAAAGCCCGCCCTTGACAGAATTATCGTTTCTGTCAAGGACGAGCGTATATACTTCACCCGCGGTGCCACCTTGATTTACGGTTTGAACCGTACTCTTTGCGAAATACCTTCATATTCCCGGCAACTGACGTATGCCTCACGTCACAGGATACTTAGTCTGCTCTGTAATCTTCAACCTTTCACTGTGCCCTCAGCGGCCCATTTGGCAGACTGCATTTCCACCCGGCTCTCACCTTCCCGGATTCTCTGTGCGCGCATGACTGCTTTGACTTCCGCTTCATCGGTTTAATCTGTTAAATTTACGTTTAATTTACCACCGGAAGCTATATTTGTCAACCCTGAATTTCATTCAATAACATATTTTTATCATTATCAGGAAATTCATTACAGATATCTGCAGTCTGCTTTCACCACATATCTGCACCAGATAATCATTTACTATAATCTGAATAAAAGCGCAAAACCAGATATTCCCGGTTTCACGCTTTTTATTGTTTTACTGTTACTGTTCACACGCCACTATTCCGCGAGGTGTTTTGGCATGAATATGCCAAAATCCCGAGACATACAAGCCAAAATTCCATTGCCGCAGGCAATCTGGAATGAATTTTGGCTACGTTACTGAGAACGGAGTGAACAGTAACGTTTTACTTATTCACTTTCGAACACTCCCAGTGTGCCGCTATTTCTTCTGTGTTTCTTTTTTCTTCATGTCAAGAATCTCTTCTGCGATCTCAACTTCGGATTTCTCATCCGGTGGAAGCACAATATTCAGAATGATAGCAAACAGTGCTGCAGGTACAATTCCTGAACCACCAAAGATCAGTGTGATCGCCTGCGGCATATGTGCAAGGACTGCTGAGTTTGCCCCAAGTCCATAGCCAAGACCAAGTGCAACGGAGACAATTGTTACGTTTCTCGGAGTTACCGGCCATTTTGTGATAAGCTGGATACCGCTGACAACAATAGATGAGAACATCATAACTGCCGCACCGCCCAGTACACTCTGAGGCATGATGGAGATCAGTGCTGCAAGCTTAGGAAACAGACCACATGCGATAAGGAAAATACCGCCTGTTGCAATTGAGAAACGATTTACAACCTTATTCATTGCAACCAGACCTACGTTCTGGCTGAAAGAAGTATTCGGAAGTACGCCAAATACTGCTGCCAGTGAAGATCCAAGGCCATCACACATAACGCCGCCGGAAAGCTCTTTGTCTGTAGCTTCTCTTCCAAGACCGCCCTCTGTGATACCGGAAATATCACCTACAGTTTCTACAGCTGTTACAATAAACATGATGCAGATCGGAACGATTGCCCTTGCATCAAATACCCATTTGACAGGCATGATCTTCGGCACTGCAAACCAAGATGCGCTTGCTACTTTATCCCAGTTAAGAACCCAGGATTTGGTAGCTTCTACTGTTGCACCTGCATCATCCACATAGGTAAATGTGGTAGGAAGAACTGCTGCCATAATACTTACCAGCACATATCCAACGATAATACCGATCAGAATTGATGCAAAGCTTGTAAATCCTTTTGTTCCATGTTTTAATACGACAATTACAACCAGAACTACAAAGCCTACAAACAAATTCTCCAGAGAACCGTAGTCCTTAGCGGAACTTCCGCCGCCAAAAGAACTGATACCAACAGCAATCAGTGAAAGACCGATTGATAATACAACGGTTCCTGTTACAACTGACGGAAAAAATTTTCTCAATGGTTTCAGGAAACTTCCCAGTACAGTTTCAAAAAGACCGCCGATAAAGGATGCCGCCATAATTGCACCATACGCAACCACTCCATTACCCATGACTCCTGCAACACTCTGGCATACGCCAATAAAACCGGAACTGGTTCCCATAACGATGGGGAGTTTACCACCCACAGGTCCTATGGTAAATACCTGAACCAAAGTTACAATACCTGCGATCAGCATGGCATTCTGCAGAAGTGCTACCTGCAGTTCTCCGCCGGCTTCGATTCCACAGGCTGCTGTGATGATCAGAAGCGGTGTAAGGTTACCTACGAACATAGCCAGCACATGCTGCAAACCAAGAGGAATCGCCAGCTTCAGTGGCGGCCTTCCATCAAGGTCGTAGGGTGTTACTGTGTTTTTCTCTTGTTTCTCCATTCCTTTCCCTCTCTTTCGTGAATGTTGATGTGATTCGGCAAAAGGTTTTACAATAGCGATTTTTCCTATAATCAAAAACAAGGCAGTTATCCTTTTTTGAATAACCACCCTGTTATCATTTCATACTACTGTCATTACAATGAACTTTTGCTTTCACCTTTTTGCATTATAAAGGATTTTGGGGATTATGGCAATAGTAAAAAGAAATTTTGTATATTTTTGTATAAATATGCCGGCAACATAAAAAAGCCTGTAAACCTTTCACTCGATTTACAGACTCATCTTTCGTGTAGTAGCGAGAGGGGGATTCGAACCCTCGACACCACGGGTATGAACCGTGTGCTCTAGCCAACTGAGCTATCTCGCCATTTTCTTTAAGATATGGAACCTATAGGGCTCGAACCTATGACCCTCTGCTTGTAAGGCAGATGCTCTCCCAGCTGAGCTAAGATTCCATATTGTGCTTGTTTCAGGCGGCTTATTTGTTGTCCGCTCCGTAACTTGCTTTGCTATTATATAATGGATTTTGTCGGATGTCAACACCTTTTTTGAAACTTTTTTAATTTTTTTTATTTTTTTAATTATTCGTACATTTTAAAGCATTTCTGACACAAAAAACTCAAAAATTACAAGACAAATGCAAGTCTCTTATTTCCATCAATTCTCTCTGTAAGATTTTTATAATCATCCAGATACAGACAACGTGATGCAACCTGACAATATCTCTGCTCTCCCTTGTCATCTTTAAGGCTCAGGTTTTCCTGAATCTATATTGCTGCCAAAATAAATCGGCACCCGGCTGTCCGTAAATCACCATTCCCTCCGGCTCAAGGAATGCTTTATCAAATTTCAGATACTCTGATATGGTCAGTCTGCCACTCAAAGCGGCAACCAGTTCCTTACACTCCAGACTCTTCACTGCTGCATCCATAATTACCTGCTCATAACCGAATAACTGCTTCGCAGTTTATTCAAAAAAGATTCCTTCTCCAGTTTTACCTGAAAAAGGAATCTCCTGTTATCTGTCATTATTATCTGTTATTATTCAGCATCTTCTGCTGCTTCAGTTGTTTCTGCATTTTCTTCTGCAGTATCCTCTTTTACTTCGTCCTTGCTATCTGTATCCTTGCTGTCTGTTTCTTCTGCAGCAGCTTCTTCAGTGTCTGCGCTGTCATCAAAAGGAATTACAGCACCATCATATTTCTCGTTGATGAAGTCTTTGATCTCATCGGATTTCAGTACGTCAACCAGAGCTTTGATCTTATCGCTGTTTTCGTTGCCTTCTTTGACTGCGATCACATTTACATAGGTTTTCGCTGCTTCAGAGTCGGATTTCTCATATGCAAGTGCATCTTTTCCTACTGAGAATCCTGCTTCCAGAGCATAGTTTCCGTTTAATACCACATAAGCTGTCTCGCCTGTAACACGTGCTACCTGTGCTGCTTCCAGCTCTACGATTTCTACATTATGAGGATTCTCTGCAATATCCTTAACAGTTGCATTTAATCCTGCACCATCTTTCAAAGTGATGATTCCGTTATCCTGGAGAAGAAGAAGTGCTCTTGCTTCGTTTGTGGTATCATTTGGTACTGCAATGGAATCTCCGTCTTCCAGATCATCCAGGCTGTCTTTTGTTCCAGGATAGATTCCGAATGGCTCATAGTGAATACCGCCTGCATTTACAAGATGTGTGCCCTTCTCTTCATTAAACTGATCCAGATATGGGATATGCTGGAAGTAGTTTGCATCAAACTCACCGCTCTCAACTACCTCGTTTGGTCTTACATAATCATCAAATACAGTAACCTCAAGGTCATATCCTTCTTTCTCAAGAAGTGGTTTTGCCTCCTCAAGGATCTCTGCATGAGGTGTTGCAGATGCTGCAACTGTGATGGTTTTGTCATCATCCTTTGCATAAACGCCTGTGCTTAATGTTCCTGCCACTAATACTCCTGTTAAAACTGCTGCCACTAATTTTTTCATAATAATTGTCCTCCTGAATTTTATATTTTAACTTTTTTCATAACCATTTTATAATCAACGATTTCTTAAAACTACTTTCTTCTGTCAATCTTATTTGCGATCATCATTCCCACTGACTGGAAAATCTGTACCAGCACTACCAGCAGAATAACTGTGACGATCATAATATCTGACTGATATCTGTAATATCCATAGCGGATAGCAATATCACCAAGTCCGCCTCCACCTACTGCACCGGACATTGCTGAATAACCAAGAATAGTTCCGATTGCAATCGTTGCTCCTGTGATCAGTGAAGTTCTGGCTTCTACCAGAAGAACCTTCACAATGATCCTTATATTGCTGGCGCCCATAGCTCTGGCCGCCTCGATCACACCTGCATCCACCTCTTTAATAGAAGATTCCACCATTCGTGCGATAAAAGGAATAGCTGCCACTACCAGAGGCACTACCGTTGCTGTAGATCCATAGCTCTTTCCCACCACTGCTCTGGTAAAAGGAATCAGCAGGATCAGTAAGATCAGAAACGGAATACTTCTCACAATATTTGCAATGGCATCCAGTATCTTATACAACACTGCATTTGGCTTCAGTCCCTCTTTATCAGACACTGCCAGCAGCACTCCCATAGGAAGTCCGAACAGATATCCCAGAACTGTGGAAAGAACTGTCATGTAAAGTGTTTCTCCCACACCCTGGACGATCATCATTATTGTCTCATGATCCCACATATTCTGTCACCTCCCCGATTGCTAACCCTTTTTCTTTCAGATACTGTTTCATCATTTCTGTTCTGGTACTGCCCTCCATAAACTCCAGTATCATCTCTCCCTTGGCTACACCACCTACATTCTTGGTATCTGCCTTCAGGATATTTACCGGTTCTCCGAAGGTAAGGATCAGATTTGCGATCACAGGCTCAAAAGCTGAATTCTCGGAGAATACAATTCGTATCTTCTCACCGCTTTTAATTTCTGCCTGTCCTTTTCCCCGACCGACATCCAGTCTGCTGTCTGCGCCGATATCGGAACCTGTATCCTTTCGGATCAGTTCTTTGGCAACCTCTGACTGAGGATTTGCAAAAATATCTGCAACCAGTCCTTTCTCAACCACTTCACCCTCATACATGATCGCCACATGTGTACAAATTTCACGCACAACCGACATCTGATGAGTAATGATCACTATGGTGATTCCAAACTGCTTATTAATCTTTTTCAGCAATTCCAGAATGGAAGAAGTAGTCTGCGGATCCAGTGCACTGGTAGCCTCGTCACAAAGTAAAATCTTCGGATCCGATGCAAGTGCTCTTGCAATGGCAACCCTCTGCTTCTGACCACCGGAGAGCTGTGCAGGATAAGCATTCTGCCTGTCCCCCAGACCAACGATCTCCAAAAGCTCTGCTGCCCTCTTTCTGGCCTCTGCCTTCTTCTTTCCTTTTATATAAAGTGGAAAACAGACATTATCGATCACTGACTTCTGCATCAGCAGATTGAAATGCTGAAAGATCATACCGATCTCTTCCCTCTGTTTTCTTAATTCTTTCTCTGTCAAATCTCCAAGAGCCTTCCCATCTATCAGAACCTGTCCCTCTGTAGGAACCTCCAGAAAATTCATACATCGTACCAACGTACTCTTACCTGCCCCCGACATACCGATAATCCCATATATATCACCGGAATCGATATTCAGGTTCACATCCTTCAAAGCCTCGACCACGCCATCTTTCGTGTCAAAAGACTTCCGGACCTTCTCAATCACAATCCCAGACATCTCATTCTCCCTCTCTCTTATTCCCCGCTCCGTTGAGCATGAACATACTATACCACTACACTTCCAAATATGCCAATTCATAATACCTAGTGCCAGTTATAGTTTAAAGTTATTATTTTCATCGCTTTACTATATTAAATTCTATATCTCTTGGATTTATTCAGAAAGAAAAACAGCAGGAGAAAGGTCATATTCCTTTCATCCTACTGCTTTGAAAACGTAATATTCATTAAAGACCATATTCCTTATATAGTTGCTCACGTCTTTTAGAATCTGTTGATACAATCGGGATTTCTTCCGTTCTCTGATCCTGAATCAGTCGAGTAATCAGGCTTCCCAGTCGAGCTTCTCCCTGAATCTGTCCGATTGCTTCACCTCTCGCCTGTCCGATTGCCTCTCCTTCTGCACGTCCAATTGCTTTTCCCTCTGCTTTAAGTCTTTCAGATTCCAATTCCAGAACTTTTCCACCCATAATATCACCTATTCCTTTCCGAACATTGTCATCTTCGCGAAAAATATAGTCCGCAATTTTTATAATTAGTTTTGTCAAATCTGTATACAATTCTGTAAAATAAAACTATCCCGCTAAGTACAAAGATTTTACACTTTGCAGCTTGTTCGGGATAGTTTTATTTTAAGAGTATGTTCGCGTAATTTTCACAAAGGAAAACGTACTACAGACTTAACTGTTATTCTGTATAAAGCCTCACATTATAAAACTTATTATTTTTTTTGGATTTAATCTGCATAAATATACCGTAAGTATCCTGTGGAAGCTTTTTTCCGCTTTTTATATTTTTGACTGTAGAATACTTATCCCCGGTTTTTACATAGCATATCATGGATACCAATGTATAATCCGGTTTTAACTTATATACCAGTCTCCCATTCAATGAATCCTCTGACACTGTAACAGTACCCGATTTATTTAACTTTGAGCAGTAATTTTTTGAACCGATTTTAAATATCTTCAACGGGTTTTCCCATTTATATACTGTATAACTGCATGTTCTTGTATAGGATTTCGCTCCAACCGTAACCTTAACTTTAATTTTAGTGTTTCCCGGTGCTATTGGTGTTGTCTCATATCCTGCGGAATATTTTCCGTTTCTTTCAAAGGTATAACCCTTTACAGTTACAACCTTTGTATTATAACTCTTTACACTGATTTTCACCTTTGATGTATATTCAGGTGTGAAATAATCGCACCCCATTCCAGCTGATGCTGAATATAATACAGCGCTGGCCTTCGTTGACATTTGCGCCAGAGGATTCTTCTGTGCTGCCCAGACATTTACAGACATAACAAGCATTGCTACTACTGCAGCAAGAATTATTAATAATGCATTTTTCTTTTTCTTCATTAATTTTTTCCTCCTTTATTTGCATTTTTTCCTTAACGTAAAAAAGCTGAGCACAAGTCTCAGCTTGGTCCCCCATGCCAAAAAGACTTCGGGCAACTCTGTTACATATAGTATATTCAAAAAAACAAAAAATTGCAATAGTTTTTATTATTTTCATCGATAAAAATCTATCCCCCACAAGATTTCATTTCCCAAACATACCCTTCCTATTCAAAAAAGGGCGCTGCCCAAGCAGCCGCCCTTTCGTTAAATCACATCTTTTTTAGAGACTACACTCTAATCTTCTTCGCTTCCCACTTCACAACCTACCCAACCAGGCAAATCCGCAAAGTTAATACTGTCCTTCCTCTGGGAACCTTCCGTCCTAGAAAGAGTTTATTTAAAATATTCCACACCAGACTCGAATATTTTAATATCCTGCTCTCCATAGATGTTAATAGCAACTCCGTCCCCGCGACGTTCGCTATGTGCCATCTTACCAAGGATACGTCCATCCGGGCTGGTAATACCTTCAATGTTCATATAAGAACCATTGACATTCCATTCTTCATCAACACTGAGCTGTCCATCCGGAGTTACATACTGAGTTGCAACCTGTCCGTTTGCAAACAGCTTCTGCAGCCATTCTTCATTTGCAACGAAGCGTCCTTCACCATGTGAAGCCGGGTTACAGTATACACCGCCAAGCTGTGCTTTCTGCAGCCAAGGAGATTTATTACTAACAACCTTAGTATAAACCATCTTGGAGATATGGCGTCCGATAGTATTAAATGTCAGTGTAGGAGAATCTGCTTTCTGTCCGCAGATTTCACCGTAAGGTACAAGACCAAGCTTGATCAGAGCCTGGAATCCGTTACAGATACCAAGTGCCAGACCGTCTCTTTCATTGATCAGCTTCATAACAGCTTCTTTGATCTTCGCATTCTGGAATGCAGTTGCAAAGAATTTCGCAGAACCATCCGGTTCGTCACCTGCGGAGAATCCGCCCGGGAACATGATAATCTGTGCCTGATCGATTGCTTTCTCAAAAAGCTCTACAGAGTCATGGATATCTTCAGCAGTCAGGTTCTTGAATACTTTTACATCCACCTCTGCACCTGCACGCTCGAATGCACGTGTGCTGTCATACTCGCAGTTTGTTCCAGGGAATACCGGAATAAATACACGAGGTTTTGCAACTTTGT
>ENA-ORMO01000655-ORMO01000655.1-human-gut-metagenome-genome-assembly--contig:-NODE-655-length-46152-cov-3.919366_pt1 | contig 46152 bp, 39 predicted proteins | sample MGYA00242106_ERZ509001 | MGnify/ENA primary metagenome ERZ509001 (study PRJEB26280, sample SAMEA2338736) | human gut metagenome | biome: human gut; feature: human-associated habitat; material: faeces...
GCCAAGCGTTCAGCTTTGCGGCCGCCTCTCTTTTCATAAATATATTGCCACCAAATATAGCAATAGGAGGAAACAGATATGGATACAAAATTTATCTTTGTCACAGGCGGCGTCGTTTCAGGGCTCGGCAAAGGGATTACGGCCGCTTCTCTCGGCCGTCTTTTAAAAGCTCGTGGCCTAAAGGTCACTGTTATGAAGCTGGATCCTTACCTAAACGTTGACCCCGGCACGATGAATCCGATGCAGCACGGCGAGGTTTTTGTTACGGACGATGGGGCGGAAACAGATCTCGATCTGGGGCATTATGAGCGCTTTATTGACGAGAGCCTATCGCAAAACAGCAATCTAACCTCCGGGCGTGTCTTTTTTCAGGTTATCAGCGATGAGCGTAAAGGAATTTACGGCGGGCAGACCATCCAGGTGATTCCACACATCACCAATGAGATCAAGCGGCGCATTGCTCTGAATACGGAGGCTGATGTGGTATTCGTAGAGATCGGCGGCACGGTGGGCGATATTGAGGGCCAGCCCTTCTTGGAGGCAATCCGCCAGTTTGCGCAGGAGCATGGGCGGGAAAACTGCATGTTTATCCATGTGACATTGATTCCCTACCTGAGCGCCTCCATGGAGCTGAAAACTAAGCCCACACAGCACAGCGTAAAGGAGCTTTTGGGCCTCGGCATCCGGCCGGATGTGATCGTATGCCGGTGCGAGCACCCAATTGACAGCCATATCCGTGAGAAAATCGCACTGTTTTGCAATGTGCCGAAGAAACATGTGATTGAAAACCGTGATATGCCCACGCTCTATGAGATTCCACTTGCTCTGGAAAAAGAGGGCCTGGCGGAGATTGCAATCAGGCAGTTGCACTTGAAATGCGGCGCGCCGGATCTTACAGACTGGGTAGCGATGGTGGAGCGCAACCGCCATCTGGGCCGGGCAGTGGACATTGCGCTGGTGGGCAAGTATGTGGAGCTGCACGATTCCTACCTCTCTGTTGCTGAGGCGCTCAAGCATGGAGGCATTGAAAATGATGCGCAGGTGCGCATCCATTGGTTGGACAGCGAACGGATCACGCCGGAAAACGTGGAGGAGACCTTTCAAGGCATCGATGGAATTCTGGTGCCCGGCGGCTTTGGCACACGTGGGGTGGATGGAAAAATCCAGGCGGCAAAATTTGCGCGGGAGCAGAAAGTTCCGTATTTTGGAATTTGTCTTGGCCTGCAAATTGCGATCATCGAGTTTGCGCGCAACGTGCTGCGTATGGAAGGGGCAAGCAGTACGGAATTCAACCCGGACACGCCCTATCCGGTGATCGATTTAATGCTGGATCAAAAGGACGTATCCGACTTGGGCGGAACGATGCGCCTGGGGCAATATCCATGCGTATTGCAGGAGGATAGCAAGGCCTATGCCGCCTATGGGCGGCAGCTTATCTTTGAGCGCCATCGCCATCGCTATGAGGTAAACAACGACTACCGCGATCGATTGGAAAAGGGCGGCATGCGGCTGTGCGGCGTTTCGCCTGATAAGCATATTGTCGAGATGATTGAGCTTGTGGATCATCCGTGGTTCCTCGCATCTCAAGCGCATCCGGAGTTCAAGTCCCGGCCCAATAAGCCGCATCCGCTTTTTTCCGGCTTTATCGGTGCGGCGCTAGGGCATAGGAATATGGAAAAATAAGCAATCTGCATAAATTTGTTTTATTGCAATATGATGATAGAGGGCGATGCTATAATGAAACAACCAAAACAGCCCATGGAAATGAGGAAGGCCCTATGAACGCTACGCGAAAACTGATTGCACCGATTATCATTACGATCGTGTGTATTTTAGCGCTGATCGCATATATGGGCATTGTGTTTGCAGCCTCCATCCCAATTTGGCTGAAAGCGGCGGGCGCGGTTGCGCTGCTAGTGCTGGTTGGCGTGGCGGTTTATGTATTGTTTGAACGAATTCAAGAAGTCAGGAGCGGTGAAGAGGATGATCTTGGTAAATACTGATTATATCAGCGGCAAGGAGCTGGATATGCTGGGCCTGGTAAAAGGAAGCACGATCCAGACGAAAAATATCGGGCGCGATATTACCCAGAGCTTTAAAACGCTTGTGGGCGGCGAACTGAAGGCATATAACGAAATGATGAGCGAAGCGCGTGCGCTTGCGACAAAACGCATGGTCGAGGAAGCCGAGGCGCTGGGCGCTGATGCAATTGTTAACATCCGCTATGCTTCCTCTGCGATTATGCAGGGAGCCGCAGAAGTCATTGCATATGGCACGGCGGTGCGTTTTCGGTAAACCAAATAAGGAAGATACGAACGGTATTTAAAAACTGCTGCGAAATCGATTGTGTTTCGCGGCGGTTTTTTTGGCATTGTTTCTTTCGAAAATATGTGATATTATATCAATAATTTACATGGAATTGAAAAATAAACATACTATTTGAATAAATGGCGGTGAATGATGGTAGAAGATTTTAAAAATTTTACGCAGTATAAGCGTGAAACGGCGCCGGTCAATATTTGGATGGTGGGGGAGACTTATTGCGACGAAGGCTTCCGAATTGAACGCAGTGAATCTGACCTGATGGCGCTTGAATTCATTATCAGCGGGGAAGGCACGCTGGAGATTGATGGACAGACGCTTCATCCCCTTGAGAACGACGTGTTTTTTTTGCGCAAGGGGAGCAGACATCGGTATTACGCGGATCGTGAAAACCCATGGCATAAATATTGGGTGGTGTTCGATGGCCCCGTAATGCAGGCCTGTGCGGAAAACTATCTGCCAAAGGATACTTACCTGTTTCACGATTGCAATAATTTGCAGTATTTTCAGGAGATTTTTCGCCTGTCAAGGGATATTGTTGTCTATGAGCAGATGGCGTCTGAGATCACTGTGCAGCTGATGAAAATATTTGTCAGTTTGCATAACCGCTCTTTTGGAGAATCCCAGTCGCTCGCAGAGCAACTTCGGCACAGACTTGATGCGAGCATAGAAAAAACGTTTTCTCTGGATCTTTTATGCGAGGAGTTTAATTATTCCAAAAACTATCTGATCCAGGTTTTTAGAGCGCAATACGGTGTTACACCCTATCAGTATTATCTCAATGGGAGGGTGGAAGCAGCGAAAATGCTCCTGCAAAATACAGGGATGCCGATAGGAGAGATTGCGGCCCGTTTAGCATTTGAGGATCAGCAATATTTTGCAACGCGCTTCAAGCGGGCGACGGGTTATGCACCTATGAAGTTTCGTAAAATGTTCCAGAAATGAGCGGCCGCTCAGTGTGACTTTTTAAATATATAATGTGATATTTTCTATTATTTGCACTGCTTATTCGTGATATTTTAATTATATAAACAAAAACGAGGGGGAGAAATCAAATTGGAACAGCCTTTTCGATTCTTCGTTGTAACGGATACGCATTATTTTGAAAACGATCTGGGTGCGAGCGGGGAGGCATATGAAAAAAGGAGCGCGACCGATCAAAAATGCATTGCAGAAACGGGCGCAATTATTGATGCGGGGTTTTCCCAATTGCTAGAAGATCATGATACGCAAACGGTGCTGATTCCAGGCGATTTGATTTTTAATGGGGAGAAGGAGAGCCACCGTGGCTTTCTAAAAAAGCTGCAAAGACTGCAAGCGAATGGGAAAAAAATCTATTTGATCACCGCGAAGCACGATTTTAACGATGCCCCCGTAGGTTATGTGGGCGATCATGAGGTGCCGGTTGAGGGCACGGCGCGGGAGGAACTGTATGCGCTTTATTATGAGTTCGGCTTTTCCACTGCGATCAGCGAGCATCGCAGGACACTATCTTATGTGGCGCAGCTTGCAGACGGCGTCCGGCTTCTAGCGCTCAACTGCGATGGGGATGGCGAGGGCTTTACCGGCTTTGACGCGGAGCAGATGGAGTGGATCCTCCGCCAAATTGCGGATGCAAAGGAGAGTGGGAATTTTATTTTTGCAATGACGCATTACCCTGTGCTGCCTGGTTCGCCCGTGATGGAGCTGATCGGAGATGCGAAAATAGATCATTGGCAAAAAACGGCGGATACGCTGGCCGATGCCGGTCTCAATCTGATTTTTACAGGCCATATGCACATGCAGAGCATCACCAAGCGCGTTTCACAGCAGGGGAATCCCCTCTATGATATTTGCACGGGCTCCTTCGTAGGGTGCCCATGCGCCTACCGAAAGGTAACGTTCCTGCCGGACGGCAACGTTCAAATCCAATCGGAAACCATCCGGGATTTTGATTGGGAGAAGGGCGGCCGCACGGCGCAGGAATATTTTAAGTGGCGCTTTGATCGGATGATTACGGATATTCTCGATGCGATGGCGGATGATTTTGAGTTTTTTATGAGCCGCCTCGGCGGGGCTAAGCCGAACCAGAAGCTGCGGCTTCCGGTAAAGCTTGCCGGGAAGCTGCTTCAAAGGCTAACGCTCGGCGGAGTAGGCAGGCTCTTTTTTGTGCATGTTGATCCCTCTCTACGCCATGTGCTGCTTAGGGATCAGGCAGTGGAGCTGGTGCGGAATATCTTTGTGGGGAACGAGCCCTATGTGCAAGGCACGCCGCTCTATGAGGCGATGGATCGGTTGCTTTGCCGCCTTTCCCCCATCCTGCATGTGGTGGAGAGAAAGGTAGGCGCGGGGAATCCGACGCTTTCTGATTTGCACGCATTTGTTTTGTCGCTGATCGGGGATGAAAACCAGATAGATGATGAGGCGGTTTTACCGATCGGCTGGATCAAAGAATAAAAAGGGAGAGATTCGATGGCAAATACCATTCAAAGCGCTCCGGCGCAGCAGAAAAAGCATGTATCCAATCAAGAGTTTGTCCTTTTCCTAATCAGCGTATTTTTCTACACAAACATGACCGGTATGGTCAACGGTTACCGTCAGGCATATCTTGTCAATGTGCTGCGGCTGGATAGCGGCAGCGTTTCGCTGATTAACGCGATCTGCGGTATCCTGGGTTTTGCGCTGAGCTTCTTTTACGCAATTATTATGGATAACCGAAAAAAGAGCAAGCTCGGCAAATTCCGTCCACTTGGCCTTGCGTCGGCGGTGCCGATGGGCATTTTAACCGTGATGATGTTTGTCACGCCCCAAATGCCGCTTCCTATCATGATCGCCTATCTCTGCACGGTGCAGCTGCTTCAGGGCGCGGCATCCTATTTTGGAAACAGCGTGAATATGGTTGGCGTTGTGATGACGCCTAACACGCAGGAGCGTGATAAGATTCTGTCCTTCCGAGGGATTTCGAGCGCAATTGGGAACTCGGCCCCGCTTGTGATTGTGCTTGTGATCGGCCTGCTGCGCAAGCCCGGCATTATCCAGACAGAGGCGATGATGTATATTGTTTCCGCCGCGCTGTGCGGCCTGGTCGGCACACTCTCTATGCTGGCGGGTATGAAAGCGGTGCGCGAGCGTATCGTTTATAGCGAGAAGCGGGAAAACCCGCTTTTAGGCTTCCGTGATGTGATCGGCAACAAATATGCAATTCTGGTGCTGATTAGCGAATTCTTAAAGAATTTCCGCCAGATTGCAAATTACATGGGCATTTTCCTGGCTGTGGCGCTGTTGGGCGACCCGAGCAAGTTTATTCTGTTTGGCCTGCCGACCGGCATCGGCACCTTCGTCGGCATGCTGATTGTTAATGCGCTGCTCAAAAAGTTTACCAGCAAGCAGATTTATATTGCATCCGGCGTTTATTCCGTGCTGGCGAACGGTGCCGCGTTTGCCACGGGGATTCTTTGCTTCAACCACCCCGAGCAATCCTCTTTGACCGTTCTGTTTGTGGTTTGCCTTTTCCTCATTGGCTTGCAGTTTGGCGCGTCCAATTTGCTGCCGAGCATGTTCCAGGCAGATATTCTGGAGGATATTGAGCTCAAAACAGGCAAGCGGCTGGATGCGAGCCTCGGCTTTATCATCAGCGCAGGTTCCTCGCTCAGCGGCTTGATCGCACAGTCCCTCTCGCCTCGTATTCTGTATGGCGATCACTCGATCATCCAATATATCCAGCCGGTAGATCAGATGGTTGATGGCGTAATGCAGACGGTTTATCAAACACAAGCCTATGATACAAAGGTGAAGCTCTTGTTCTTCTACACACTGTTCCACGGCATGATGATGCTGCTGGCGGGGCTCCCCTTCTTCCTTTACAAGCTGACGGGTAAGGAGCGCGACCGCGTGCATGAGGAAGTTTTGCGCAGGCGCGAAGCGCTTGGCGAAGAGCTCGGCGTCACGAAAGGCGAGGAAGAGGCTCGTTGATTTCATCCTATGTGATAGGCGCGTTGCAGGGGTGGCGAAGAAGCCTGATGAAGCCGTGTGAATGGATGGAAAAGCAGTGTGGCAGGAAAAAATGAGCACCGAGAGTCGCCGCCCTTCTGCATTGACAACTAGAGGTGTTTGTTGATGATTTAGGTAGAGCATGGAAGGTCAGACGGCGGATATCCTGACGATCCCAGTTTGATGCCGATTAGCAGTTATTTTTTCGTTCGAAAGGGAGAGAGCCAATGCGCCTTGTTGAGAAAATTGCTGAGAAGATGTGGGAGAATACTGCCAAAGCGGATGCGAAACGCATTGCTTTGCAGAGGCCAACGCCGGGAATTACGCAGGTGACGGACATTGCTTACCTGCCTGATGGGCGCCGTGGTCATCTGTTGGATATTTATTACCCGGAAGGCACGGCCGAACCGCTGCCGGTGGTGATCGATATCCACGGCGGCGGGCTGATGTACGGCTATAAAGAGCTCAATAAATACTATAACCTTGCCATCGCCTCGCGGGGATTCACCGTGATTAGCCTGAGCTACCGGCTGGTGCCGGAGGTGCTGTTCCCGGAGCAGGTGCGCGATATCCTAGCCGCCTTTCGCTGGATTGCGGCGCATGGCGCGGAATACCCTTGCCAAATGGAAAATCTCTTCCTGACGGGGGATTCGGCGGGTGGCCTGCTCGCAGCGTATACAGCATTGGTGAATGAAAGCGTGGACCTTCAACGGATTTATGGCACGCAGGGCTCGGGGCTGCGTTTCAATGCCTTGGGCCTTACCTCCGGCATGTTTTTGACGACGCGTGGGGCGATGAAGATTTTGCGCTCCACCATCTTCGGGGCGGATTACCACAAGCAGGCTTTTTATGCCTGCATGGATTTTGCAAATCTGACGGAAACGGCAAAGCTTCCACCCTGCTATCTTGTTACAAGCCGGCAGGATTTCATCCGATCGCATACGCTCGATTTTGAACGGCGGCTCACGGCAAAAGGTGTGCCGCATCAACTGCATGACTGGCCAAAAGGGATAAAAGAGCGCCCGCTTCAGCATGTGTTCAGCGTGGCGTATCCGGAGTGGCCGGAGAGCAGGCAGACGATTGATGAAATGACGGCATTTTTTATGCGATATGCAAAGATACCGGTGGTTGTAGGCTCACAAGATTAAAACGAATGAGATGGTGCGTGTGGGGGATGCTGCTTTTGACTCAGAGTTCTGCCGGGTGGAGTACCGGATGGCGGACAGCGTGGTGTTTTTGGCATGGAAAAATTTTGCCGCTTGGAGGATTATCGCAGGCCCGCGCACTTTGAACTGGAACTCCTCCAAGAGCACCCGGGCTGCTTTCTTGTGATCGCCGCGCGCAACGGCTTTGAGGACGATCCGGCGGATGTGGAATGGGGCTTCTCTTTTTTGCTTCCGGAGATGGCTGAGGCAAGCTGCCAAGGCGTGGCATTCCTTATGGCGGAAGTGAGCGCGATCGAAGAAAAAAAGAAGAAATGGATTTTTGGATGCGGGAATGTTCACGCTATTTCCCTGTAAAGAAGGCGAGCAGCTATGTAGAGGCTGTTAGGCAATTGAAAGCATAACAACAGGGTATAAATGGCGTTGCTTTGATGGCCGTTTTGCAGTGGAAATTGGCGTGGGGCGCTGCTGTTTATTGTAGAATAAAAATAATAATCAAATAGGTATTTATAATAAAAACAGCCATGCGCCCGTTTGGGCATGCATGGCTGCTTTGTTGCATTAAGGAAGCATGGTGAAATGAGGATGAACTGCGGCGCAGGCAGCGCGGCGCCCTAATCCTTTTCGTATCGTGATAAGAATGCCTTTATCCTGTCGTTTTTCGGGTGGTTGATCACCTCGTCCGGCGTGCCCTCTTCCGCGATAACACCGCCATCCATGAAAACGATGTAATCCGCCACATCACGCGCAAAGGCCATCTCGTGCGTGACGATTACCATCGTCATATGCTCTGCCGCAAGCGAGCGGATCACCTTGAGAATTTCGCCTGTTAGCTCCGGGTCGAGCGCGCTGGTGGGCTCATCGAAGAAAAGCACCTGCGGGTTGAGCGCCAGGGCGCGCGCGATGGAAACACGCTGCTGCTGGCCGCCGGAGAGCTGGCAGGGATAGGCCTTTTCTTTATCCGCCAAACCCATTTTGCCGAGCAGCTCACGGGCTTTTTCCTGCGCCTGCTTTTTATCTATCCCAGCGATCACCTGCGCCTCCGTAATGTTTTTCAGCACAGAGAAATGCGGGAACAGGTTAAAATTTTGAAAAACAAGGCCGAATTTTGAACGGATTTTTTTGAGAGTCGTTTTATCGGCATATACCGTTTTTCCATGCTCATCCGTATGCACCAGCACGTCTGCCCCATAGCAAATTGTGCCTTCGTCGACCGTTTCAAGCATCGTCGCACAGCGCAGCAGTGTTGATTTGCCGGAGCCGGAAGGCCCGATAATGGCGACGCCCTGCCCCTTCTCCACATGCAGGGAGATATCTTTCAGGACCTCCAGGCCGCCGAACCCCTTACGCAGGTTGTTGATGGTGAGCAGCTCTTCCATAGAAATGTTCCTTCCTTTCTGACAGCCGGGGAATTGCACCGGTTCCGGGGAAGCTGGGGCTTCCGCCTTTGGCGGGCAGGCACAACGCTCGTTTGAAAGAAGTGTGAAAGCTTTTTTCAAACGGCTCCCTCTTTATTTATAGTAGTTAAGCGATTTTTCGACGCGCTCCATGATAAAAGCAACCACATAGTTTGCGATGTAGTAAAACACGCCGGCAACAAAGAATGGGATAACAGAGGATTGCGAAGTGGCAAGCATCTTTGCGGCCGTAAACATCTCCACAACGGAAATGGAGAAGGCAAGAGAGGTATCCTTCACCAGCGTAATGATTTCATTGGTAACAGAAGGCAGGATGTTTTTTGCCACCTGCGGCAGAATGATGCGCAGGAAAGTCTGGCTTCTAGTGAAGCCCAGCACCTGGGCCGCCTCATATTGACCAACGGGCATCGATTCAATGCCGCCGCGGTAGATCTCCGCAAAATAGGCCGCGTAGTTGAGAACGAAGCCGACGATTGTGGCGATAAAGCGGTAATTATCCGGCAACGTAACCTCCCAATTCAATTTAACAATCAGGAACCCTGGCGCAAAATATACCACCATGAGTTGCAGCATCAGTGGCGTCCCGCGCATAACACTGATAAAAAATCGTGTCAGCCAGCTCAAAGGCTTTATTTTTGACATGCGCCCAAAAGCGACCAAAAGGCCCAGCGGCATGCTCAGCACCAGCGTCAGGAAAAAGATGGCGCCCGTCGTCAAAAAGCCCTCCCCAAGTTGGGTGAAGATCGCCTGCATATTGACCTCGGCCGACAGTAAAACTGGAATCGGCATGGAATAACATCCTTCCTTTAATGCGATAAGACTGCTACGAAAAGTGATAATACTACTGTAGTAGCGTGATAATACGGTATAGTATAGCAAAAAAAACGGCGGGAAGCAACCGTTCCCGCCGTTTTTCATTTGGATCTGTTAGGAATTGGAGACCGTAACATCCTTGCCGAACCACTCTTTTGAAATTTTGGAGAGCGTTCCGTCCTTCGCCATGGCGTCGATCTGAGCCTGCACCTTATCACGCAGCTCGGTGTTCCCCTTGAGGAAGCCAACGGCATATTCCTCTTCTGCGAGGGCTTCTTCCAGCACCTTGTAGTTACCACCCTGTTTTGTGATGTTGTATTGGGCAACAATTTCGTCCATCAATACGGCGTCCACAGAGCCCATCTTCAACTCGTTAAGCGCATCGAGGTTGGTGCTGGTCGTCAGCACTTTGCCGAGAGAGGCTTTGAAATCCGCCTTTGCGTTCAGCGCCTTTTCCGCGCTGGAATCTAGCTGAAGCGCCAGCTTTTTGCCCTTGAGGTCGTCAAGCTTGGTGATCTTGGAGTTGTTGAGCACAACGATCACCTGCTGGTTTTTCATGTAGGGCTTGCTCCAGGTATAGTCATTTTCACGGCCGGTCATTGTGAATCCATTCCAAATCAGGTCGATATTCCCGTTTTTTAGCTCGGCGTCCTTGGAGTTCCAATCGATCGCCTGAAGTTTAATATCCATATTCAGGCGCTTGGCAACCTCTTTTGCAAGGTCAAGATCAAATCCCACATAGTTACCATTGTCATCTTTAAAGCCCATCGGGGGGAATTCTGCGTCGAAGCCGACGGTTAGAGTGCCGTTTTTGGCGGCGTTCGTGCCGCCTTCCCCTGCGGGGTCTGTGTTATCCCCTCCAGTGCAGGATGCAAGGCCCAGCGTTAACACAACCATCACGGCTGCCAGTGCGAGGGCGATGATTTTTTTCTTCATGTTGTTTCCTCCATTTTTTATGTTGCGTTTTCCACAGCTGGGATGAGCCAGACCGTGACTTTTTACAGCGGTATTGTAGCATATTACCATGCTAAAGTAAAGCCTTTTTTCTGAGATTTTCATAGCGCTTTCCAACCAGCAAAAACCATTTGCATGTACCCCTGAAATGATGTATACTAAAGTATCATTATCCTGCGGCCAATTGTCTTTTTTACATGATGAAAACAGTGCGCCGCTTTGCGCTGCGCCGGGCCGCAAAAAAGGGAGGAACCCTTACGCTGGCTTATCTTGATAACAGCGCCACCACCCGCGTTTGCGAGGAGGCGGTACAGGAGATTTTATATACCCTTACAGAGGGCTATGGAAACCCATCCTCCCTCCATGCCAAGGGCTTTGAGGCTGAGCGGCTGCTCAGGCAGGCTCGTGAGCGCGTGGCAGGGCGCATTGGTTGTGCGCCGGAGGAAGTGCTTTTCACCTCCGGCGGGACGGAAGCGAACAACCTGGCCGTTTTTGGCGCGGCACAGGCGCTTGCACGCCGGGGCCACAGGATTGTGACGACGGCAATCGAGCATCCAAGTGTGGAAAAACCGATGCGGGAGCTGGAGCGGCAGGGGTTTGAGGTGATTTTCCTCCCCGCTGGAGAAGATGGTAAGGTGCGCAGGGAAGATCTTTTTGAGGCGGTCAATAGCGATACCATTTTGGTCAGCATGATGGCGGTCAACAATGAGGTCGGCTCCCTCCAACCATTGGATGCTGTGCGTGGGGCCATTAAGCGGGCGGGAGCGCCCGCACTGTTCCACTGCGATTGCGTGCAGGGATTCGGCAAGCTGGAAGTAAAGCCTGCTGCAATTGGCATTGATTTGATGACGGTCAGCTCCCACAAGATCCACGGCCCTAAAGGGGCAGGCGCCCTTTATATCCGCCGCGGCGTGCGGATGAAACCGCGTGCTTTCGGCGGCGGGCAGGAGAAAGACCTGCGCCCCGGCACGGAGGCAATGCCTGCGCTTGTCGGCTTTGGGGCGGCCTGTGCGGCGCTGCCGGAGGTGAAGGCGGGCCTTGCGCATGCCACGGAGCTTCGGGGATATTTGCTGGAGCAGATCGGCGGTCTGCGCGGCATTACGCTGAATTCCCCACCGGATGCGCTGCCCTATATCGTTAACCTGTCGATCCCCGGCCTGCGTTCCGAGCCGGTGCTCAACCTCCTCTCGGAGATGGGGGTATATGTATCAAGCGGCTCCGCATGTGCGAAAGGGCACAAAAGCCCGGTGCTCACGGCGCTCGGCTTGCCGGATACGCGCATCGACAGCGCGCTGCGCATCAGCTTTTCCCGCTTTACAACCCCACAGGAAATTGACGCACTGGTAGCGGGGATCAAACGAGTGCAGCAGGTGCTCAGAAGAATTTGAGTATTCAGATCGATACATGGCGCTGCAAATCGGGTGACACATCCCGTGGGCGCGAAAGGACGAAGTTATTTACATGAAAGAAATTATTCTAGTCAAGGATGGGGAGCTTGCCCTGAAAGGGCTCAACCGTTCTACATTTGAGGATATTCTGGTAAAAAACATGCGGCGGCGGCTTTCGCCCCTTGGTAAATTTGCCTTTACCAAAAGCCAGTCTACCGTGATGATTGAGCCGTTGGAAGAGGGGATCGATCTCGACGAGGCGGCAGGCAGGCTGACCCGTGTGTTCGGCATCGCCGGCTTCAGCCGCGCCGCGCAGGCGCCCAAGGAAATGGGCGAAATTTTGCGCATAGCAGGCGAATACCTTGCACCGCAGTTGATGGAGGCCGCTTCCTTTAAGGTGGAGGCAAAACGGTCAGATAAGAAATTTCCGCTCAAATCCCCGCAGATCAGCGCGGAGCTGGGCGGCTATCTGGGCGAAAAATTTCCGCATCTGCACGTTGACGTACATCATCCAGATGTGATCGTTACGGTTGAGGTGCGCGATCAATGGGCCTATATCCGGGGCAACCAGCAAAAGGGCGCGGGCGGTATGCCCGTGGGCTCCGGCGGCAGGGTGGCGCTGCTTGTTTCAGGTGGGATCGACAGCCCGGTTGCGGGTTGGATGATGGCAAAGCGCGGCTTGCAGCTGACGGCTGTCCATTTTGCTTCCCCGCCCTATACAAGCCCTCGGGCGGAGGAAAAGGTGCACGCCCTGCTCCGGAGAGTAGCGCGCTATGCCGGGCATATTTCCCTATTCGTCGTGCCGTTCACGGAGATTCAGGAGCAGATTAAGGATCATTGCCCCGAGGATCTATTTACGCTGATCATGCGCCGCGCGATGATGCTGCTCGCAGAGCGGATCGCCCGCAAGGAGGAATGCGGCGCACTGGTCACAGGGGAAAGCATCGGCCAAGTGGCGAGCCAGACACTACAGGCAATTGCCTGCACGGATGCGGTGGCGGAGATGCCAGTATTCCGGCCGCTGATTGCAATGGATAAGGATGAGATCGTTGCGCTTTCCCGCAGGATCGACACCTTTGAGATATCGATTCAACCCTATGAAGATTGCTGCACGGTATTTACGCCGAAGCATCCCAAAACCCGGCCGCAGCTCGACGCGGTGGAGAAGGCACAGGCGCTGATCCCCCTGGAAGAGCTCATGGAGCGAGCGCTGGCGGGTGTAAAAATTGTGCCGATCGATGCGTGAGTCCATTCCCTATCGTGTTCTTTAAAGGAAGTTTTATGTAATGAAAGCTGAAATATTATCAGTTGGAACAGAGCTTTTGCTCGGCGATATTGTCAACACAGACGCCCAATTCCTTGCTAGGGAGCTAGCGCGGCTGGGGTTCACCGTGCTTTATCACAGCACGGTGGGTGATAATGAAGAGCGGCTTTCCGATTTGCTGCAAACGGCGCTCTCCCGCAGTGATCTCGTGTTGACCACTGGTGGGCTCGGCCCCACCGCGGATGACCTGACCAAAGAAGTGTGCGCGAAATTGCTCGGCATTCCCTTGGTGGAGGATGCAGAGAGCATGCGGCGTATGGAGGCTTTTTTCCAGGCCCGCGGGCAGGAGATGCCGGAGACGAACCGCAAGCAGGCGTTTCTGCCGCAGGGCTGTGTTGTGTTTCGCAACGATCACGGCACCGCGCCCGGCTGCGCAGTGGAGAAGGGCGGGAAGATCGTGATCAACCTGCCCGGCCCGCCGCGTGAGCTCAAGCCCATGTTCCAGGAGCAAGCGCTTCCTTATCTTTCGCGTTTTGCCGGCGGGGTGATCGTATCGCACACGGTGCGCACCTTTGGCATCGGCGAAAGCGCAATGGCAGAGCGGGCTGCGCAGTTTTTAGCGCAGGAGAATCCGACCGTCGCACCCTATGCGAAGGATGGGGAGGCGCTGTTGCGGGTGACGGCAAAGGCAAATTCCCAAGCGGAGGCAGACGCCTTGTGCAAGCCCACTGTGGAGGCGCTGTGTGCGCTTTATGGCAAGCTTGTTTACGGCGTGGATGTGGGCAGCCTACAGCAGGCCGTTGTGCAAATGCTGCGCGGGAGAGGCCTCAAAATCGGCCTGGCGGAATCCTGCACGGCTGGGCTGATTGCCAAGCGGATTACGGAGATCCCCGGCTCCTCCGAGGTGCTTGAGTGTGGGATCGTCTCCTACTCCAACCGGATCAAGGAGGAAGTGCTCGGCGTATCCCCGGCTACTATTGAAACATACGGCGTGATCAGCGCCGAAACCGCCGCCGAAATGGCGGCCGGCGCGCTTCGCATCAGCGGCGCGGAGATCGGCCTAGGCGTGACGGGGCTGGCAGGGCCGGATGGAGACGATCACGGCAACCCGGCGGGGCTCGCCTTTATCGCGCTGACAGATGGGGCGCACACGCTTCAACGCACGGTTCATACCGGCCGAGGGGGAGATAATCGGGAATATAACCGGTTTGTAATTTCTTCCCATGCGCTGGATCTGATCCGGCTGTATCTATTGGAATACCAATAGCAGAAAGGGCTTTTGCCTCATAAAAGCCCGGAGATTACCCTCTGCTTGATCATACTCTACCGAAAGGCGGAATTATCAATGGCTCAAAATCATTCTGGAAACCGGTTGTTGCATGCTGTTTTCCCCTTCCCTGGAGATGCGGCGCTTACATGGGTGCGTAAGATCATAGCGATTTTATCTGTATGCGCGATCCTTGCGAGCAGCGGGGTGCTGATTTACCGCGTTGCACAGCCACAGGCGCAGCAGGGGGAAAAGCCCGCGCAGGCGCAGGCAGACCCCATCCTCTCCGCGCTGAAAACGAAATATCCCGGCTCCACGCCGCCAGAGGGGATGCAGGAGAAATTTAAACACCTTTATGCGGTGAATAACGACGTGGTTGGCTGGCTGACCATTCCAAACACCCGAACGGATACCCCAATCCTGCACGCAACAAAGGCGCAGGGCGGTAATGACTACTATCTGCGCTATAACTACTATCATAAATATACGGAGTTTGGCGATCCATTCATGGATTACCGCAACAATGAGAAGGAGCTATCCCGCAACACGATTCTCTATGGGCACAACCTACAGGGCGATTCGCTTGATAATGGCATGTGCTTTACTGGCGTGATGGGCTACCATACGCTGGAGGGCTACCGGAATGCGCCTGTAATCACCTTTAATACGCTTTATAAAGACTACAAATGGAAGGTGATCGGCGCTTTTGTTGCCACAACGAAGGCAAAGGATGATAACGGCTATGTGTTCAATTATATTTACCCGGATATGAATGATGAGAAATTTATGCAGTATATCGACGAGGTGCGTCAGCGCAGTCTCTTTACGACGGATGTCGATGTGCAGAAGGATGATAAGGTGCTCACACTTTCCACCTGCACCTATGAGCTTGGCACGAGCATTGACACGCGTTTCGTCGTGGTTGCTCGTATGGTACGCGATGGTGAGAGCGAAGCGGTGGATGTTTCCAAAGCAAAATTAAATCCCAACCCACATTATCCGCAGGCTTGGTATGACCGCCACGGCAAAACGAACCCTTATAAAAATGCGGAGCGCTGGTATCCCTTTTAAATTTAGGGTGCACTTGGGAAACCAATATCCCTTCTATAGGAGGGTTTGCAGATGAAACACAGTGAAAATAAGGCGGCAGGCGCGCATCAGCAGGCGAAAGGCCTGCTGGACGAGCTGGAAGAGGTCCGCAGGAAATATGGCCTGGCAGAGGAGATTGCACCAAGGGCAGGCGATTCCCGTCAGAGCGGCGTGCAGAGCAAGGAAACCGGCGCCGCCTCCAAGAAGGAAGGAGTTATCATGACTGATCAGGAAAATCAAAAGCAAAAAACGCCGCGGGGGCCGGACACTGCGGGGGATCAGCCAGTTTATTATGATGCAAACGGCAACCCAGTAACGCCAGTCGTTTATTATGACGCGGAGGGAAGGCCTGTCATTCCCGTTTTTGCAGCCCAGCCGGTTCAACCCCCGCAGGAGGAGCAGTATGAAACGCTGCCGGATGGAACGCGGGTGCGCATCGTCTATCAAGAGCCGGAAAGCAAGCGGACAAGCGCTGCCAAGCCCCCGGTTGCGCCAAAGCCTCAGGTGATCCCAGCTGAAAAAAAGGGGAAGCCTATGCCGGATGCGGGGCAAAGCAATTCCATGCATGTCATATACGAATCACCGGATGCAAATCATGAAACGGTTGCGCCTGACGCCCCAGTTGCCCCGCCGCCCGTGGAGGCGCCGGATAAAACGCCGGAGGCTACCTCTAGCGGACTAGCCGACCTGTTTGCCCAGGCGGAGGATCCGTCTTCCAGTAAAAGGAAGAAAAAGAAAAAAGGCCGGTTTGGCGATAGCTGGCTCCCCTGGAGAGGGGATACGGCTGCGGAGAAGGTGCGCAGGACGGTTTTTTTGATCGCTCTGGCCACCCTGCTCGTCTGCCTTCCGTTTTTGGGATATCGCCTGTATGAAGGCTGGTATAACGACTATTTTACCAAACAGTTGGCCGGGCAGGTGCAAACCGGTCTGGATGAAAGCGCTTGGGCGGATATCCGTGCCAAATACCCGAACGTCAACTTCCCGGAGGGAATGAATCCTGCCTATGCAGCGCTTTATGCGGCCAATCAGGAGATGGTGGGCTGGCTGAAAATCCCCAACATGAAATATATCGATTTTCCCATCGTCCAAGGGAAGGATAACGACAAATATCTGAAGCTCGATTATTACGGACGGACAACGAGTTACGGAAATCCGTTTCTGGATTTCCGCAACAATATCAAAGAGCTTGACCGCAACACGATCATATTTGGGCACCATATGCGCTCCGGCGATCAGGTGTTTTCCGAGTTGACGGATTATTTGACCATTGACGGCTTCAAGCGCAATCCGGTGATTGAATACAACACGCTCTATGCCGATTATCAGTGGAAGGTCTATGCGGTATTTTTGACAAATTCTAAGGCAGAGCATGATAACGGCTATATTTTTAACTATATCTTTACCAATTTGTCGAGTGATGATAAATTCAAGGAGTATATCTCCGAGATTGATCAGAGGAAGCTTTATTCTACGGGCGTTGATATCAGGCCGGATGATAAAATTCTGACGCTTTCCACCTGCAATTATGATTGGGATGAACAGCGCCTCGTGGTGGTCGCCCGCCTGGTCCGGGAGGGTGAGGATGCGTCTGTTGACACCAGCTTGGCAAAGAAAAATGAAAACCCGCGTTACCCGCAGATTTATTATGATAAAAAGGGAATCGCCAACCCATACCGGGATGCGGAAAAGTGGAAACCCTGATGATGGAGAAGCAGCCGGTTTGAGCGGGGAGTAGATAGCTGACTAAGAAACGAAAGGCCCAGCTTTTTGCGCATGGGCAGGAAGCGGAAGCTGGTAACAACCCCCCGGTATGTGTGGAAGGATGTGTGATTGGCATGAGCTTGCAGATATTATCCCTCAATTCCAACCAAGTGCCCGCCTGTGCCGCCGCCCAGGAAAAAATCCTGGCGCTTTTGTCCAGCGGTGAAGGCGCTATGGAGCCAAAGCAGTTTGGCACGGCAAAGGAATTGTTTTATGCCCTTGCGGAGGCATTGAAAACCGCCCAGACCATTTTGTTGTTGGTGGAGCCGGATCGGTATCTCCGCACGAAGGAGCAATTGCTGCGGGCGATGGGGCTGTCTACAGTGCCGAATCCGGAGCTGATGGAAGCGTTGCAAAAAAGCCCTGTACAGCTCCCGGAAGAAGATTTTTCGCGCCATGCCGCCATCCCGGTGGGCGCAGCTGCGTTCCCGACGCAGGATGGCCTGTTTGCGGGCTTTATGCTGACTGCGGGGCGGCAGACGATTTTGTTTTTGCCTTTGGATAACCGAAGGATTGACAGCATTTTAAAGGCGGAGGCGGGCGCGTTTTTATCCGGCTCACAGCTCGGCCGGCAAACGCGGGAGACACAGCCCCAAGCTGAGCAAAAGCCGAAACAGGCAAATGGCGCCCCTGCGCAAGGCGAATCAGAAAACAGAAACGAGCCGGAAGAACTGGCTGCACAAGCTGCCGCTCCTGGACAATATGCACAGCGGGCGATGGAGGCGTTGGAGGCTAAAGATTTACGCATCGCCTTCGCCAAAACGCCCACGGTGGAATTCCTCAAGGAAGCGGCGGGAGAAAATGAGCTGGCCGCACGGCGGCTGATCTATAGCAATGCGTTTTGCGAACCGGACGAGGGTTCCGCCAAGCAGTATGCGGCGGAGCTTGCCCGCCGGGCCATGCAGGAGGAAGGCACCCCGCTTGGCGCTGCCATTACAAACGTATATACCGTAAAAAAAGAAGGCAGAGTGGAAACCTTTTTGCTCATTGCTGTTGCAGAGGAAAGCGGTGCGCAGGTGCGCCAGCTTTATGCGCAGCCAGATGAGCATCCTGGCCTTTTGATTGGAGACGGCGTTCAAGCCCTGTATGAATTGGTGGAACAGGTAGTAAAAAAAGGGTCGGACAAGCTGGAAGCACGCCCGGCGCACTGGAAGGCGTTTGCGGCTGTGTTGAGTGTGTTGCTCTCCCTGTCCATTTTGCTCTGCATCGGAACGGGCGTTTTGCTGCGCTTTCAGGAGAACCGCTCCTCCCAGCAGGTTTCTCTTTCATCGGCTCATGCACCGGCAGGCCAACAGGCGACACAGCCATCCGATCCGGAGAATGCGCAGGCTTCTTTCGATATCGGCCAGCAAACAACCGATGCGGAAACGCAGGCGGATTCTTCCACGGCCGTGCGGTTGCCGACCGCATCTGCTCTTAAAAAGCCCGCTGCACCCGCTAAGGATCAGGCAATCCTGGATGAGGTAGCGCAGGCAATGGAGGATGAGCTGAATTCCGGCGGAAAAAAAGAGGAAGAATCATCGAAACAGCCGGACACCACAGCAAAGCCGGAGACTACCACCGGAAAAGGCAATGCGGATTCCTCCCAAACAACGCCGCCGAGCTCGGTTCCGTCGGATGAAATTTCTACGGCGCATCCTTCATCCCAGCGGAAAAGCGGTAAATTCCAATTTACAGTTTATGGCTATGGGCACGGCGTTGGCATGAGTCAGTTTGGGGCAAACGAATTCGCCAAGAGCGGGTGGAATTATCGGGAGATCCTGCTGCATTATTTCCCTGGGGTGCAGATGCAGAAGATGGATGGCTGCTATCCGGAAACGCTGGAGGTAAATGGTCAGCAGGTGGATACGAAGGTTGTGCTTGCCCGCATTCTGGAGAAAGAGATGGGCGGCTCCTATCATCTGGAGGCACTTAAGGCGCAGGCTGTTGCCGCATATACCTATATTTTGCGCCAAAACCGTGTGACAGGGGTTGCGATAGGCAGCACCTATTCCGCGCGTGCCATGCAGGCGGTGGAAGAAGTGCTCGGCGAATATATGACCTATAACGGAGAGCCGATTCTCGCTACCTTCTTTGCCTACTCGGCGGGAAAAACAGCGGATGTGCGCACCGTTTGGGGCGGTAGCGGCTACCCCTATCTCCAGGGCGGCTGTACGAGCCCTGGGGATAAAAACCATAAGAATTATAAAACGACCTATACCATCACAAGTGAAGCGCTTCGCAGCCGTGTAAAGAGCGCGCTTGGCATTGAACTTGCCGGCGATCCGGCCCAATGGCTAAAGATTAAATCACACGATGCGGCGGTCAGCGGATCAGTTGGCTATGTATCTGCGATCCAGGTTGGTTCCAAAACGATGAGCGGCCAGGATTTTCGGGCGAAAGTGATGGATTATGATATCCGATCGCATTGTTTTACCATCACTTATGTGCCGGATTCGTAAGATAAATGAACGATCTGGCGCCGGGCTCTAGTAAGTCGAGGCCGGCTTGGCACGGTTGGCGACCAGTAACCCCCATAGCAGCTTTCGGGCTTGCTATGGGGGTTTTTATATTCGTTCAGCCGAACGAAATACAGGCAGAATTTTTCGTGGGGGTACCGAAACCCCCTTTATAGGAAGTTCATAGATAGAGCAATTAAAAAGTTCAATTTAAACTCATTTAAAAAAACGAGTTTAAATTGAACTAATCAGTCAAAAGTTTAAATAATTAAATGATTTTTTTATATAACATTTTTATTAATTTCTTATTCAAAAATTTTATATTTTAAAAACTGTATATAATAATGCCGCAAAGATTATCTTTGAGGAAAAAAGGAGGCATTTCTATGACGTGGAAAAAGCGGATTGCGGGAGTGGTCAGCATGATTTTAGTGCTGTCTATTTTGATGGTGCCAATGGCGTCCATAGCCGGAAACGATCGAATTACCATCTCGCAAAACGGGTATTACATGCAAAAGCTTTCCAACCCTACCGCGGGGGAAGGTGAGGCGGACGGCCTTGTAACGCCGGGCGATCGCTTCAACAGCTATGCATGGGCGACCGGCGAGCTGGGGGATTATATTTATGTTGGCTCCAACCGAAATTTGGTGGGCAGTACGATCGAATTATACATTCATGCGTATGGTGATAAAATTCCGATGGATACCGTGCGGCAGTTCGTCGATACGTTTACCAATGGAGAATTGGCCCTGACGCCGAAGGACGAGCAGGGAAAGGGCGGTGTGATCGTACGGTATAACAAGACAACTGGCAAGATGGAAACCGTATTTGAGCCAAATGCGGACATGCCTGCTCCATTCAACGATATTACCGGCTACCGTATGTGCGTGGAATTCAAGGGGAACCTCTATTTTGGCACAACAGGCACAGCGAACACAATGCTGCTGCGTATTGGGCCGGATTTTCAGCCGGGTGATTTGCCGGAAATCCTTGTACATATGACCAAGCCCGCAGAGACCGGCATGGGCAATATTCGGGCCTATGACGTGACGGATGATGGAGAGCGGCTTTACATCGGCGGCACGGATGCATCTCAGCTCTCGCATGAGGAGATTGCGCAAGGCGTTACCTCTGCAGTCCGAATTCAGACGACGACAGACGGAACGCATTTTGATACTATTGCCGGGCCGGATGATTTTTACCCATATACGTTAGAGAAATATATCAGCAATTCAGGCGACGTGTGGGATTTGGTGGTGTATCAGGATACGGTTTACCTCTCTCTGATGACAACGATCGGCGCGGTGGTGTATCAGGGCGTTGAGGTTGGCAAGGGGCAGCCCGGCGCAAATGAATATGGATGGAAGTGGACGGAGTTCATCGGGGATGGCCTTGGCAAGCAGGGTGACCCGATCTATCCAGCAGGCTTTGGCAATCCGCTCAACTACGTTATGTCCCCGATTGTGTATCAGGGCGATCTTTATTACTACACGCTTTCCAATGCGTTTGATGCAATGGTCAAGGCGATCTTCTCATTGGTTAAATTGGTGCGCACACAGGATATCAACGCCTATTTTGAAGGCCTGAAAACGATGGAAAACAGCATGAAAAATCAGGCCTCGATTTACCGCCTCACTTCAGATGGCAAAATGCAAATGGTAATGGGCTCACCAGATCAATATTTTAATCGGGAGAAGGGGAATTACCTTTCCGAAACGCTGCATGCCTTCTCCAACAGCACGGAGCTCGGCTGCATGCAGTATATCTGGCGTGCAACGGAATATAACGGCAAGCTGCTCTTCGGCACGTTTGACGCATCCACCCTGAATCATTACTTCACCTTCCTGACCAACGGCGATTTGATTGGAATGGATGCCGATGATTGCGAGCATCAAATCCGTTCTGCTGTGGATTTGATCAACCTCCTGAAGAAGGAGACGGTGATTGATTCTAAGACGACAGATATGCTTGTTCAGGTGCTGGGCACGCTCAATAGCATGGTGAACAAGAAGGCAACAGAAGCCTCCGTGAAGCAGCTGCTGGAGATATCTCTTCAATTCAAAAAGGCGTTTGATAAGATCCGCCCCATCTTAGATAAGATTGTGAATTCCGACTTAGCCCAATCCCTTGGCGATCAGCTCCAAGGCCTCAATGCGCTGCGTTCTATCTATAATACATTGGCCAATATTGATACCGAAGGGCTGGAGCGGTACATCCGCATCTCCAATGCGATTATGGAGGCCGACGGTGGGTTTGACCTGTATCAGACAGAGGACGGCGTTCATTATCAAGAAATTCTGAACGACGGCTTCCATGATAAATATAATTACGGTTGCCGCTCCTTTATCGCGGGCTCAGACGGCTTGTATCTCGGCACGGCAAACCCTTATTATGGCGGGCAGCTGTGGAAGCTGAACGAAATCACGGCAGAGCTGAAAACGCTCTCCTCACCGCAGCTCAACCTCTCTTTTGAGCGGAATGTAAAGGCGTATCAGGCCACTGTAGACCAGAATGTGACGGAGCTTTCTCTAACGGCTCTTGGCGCTGATCCCGGCACGCAGGTGCTTGTAAATGGACGGGAAAGCGATGGAGCGGCAGTAACTATTGCGCTGAAAAACGGAGAGAACATCATCCGAATTGAAACGACCTCCATTGACGGCAGTGTGACGGATGTTTACGTGCTGACAGTGACGCGTGGAGCGGCGGCATCTGAGCCGACGGAGCCGGATACGGCAGAGCCCGGTGAGCAGAGCCCCTCTAACCCAGACGCCTCAGGCACGGAAGGAGAAGCCCCAACTGCTTCCACCCAGGAGGATGCAACACAAGCCCCCACCGGCCCCGACAACGTGGATATTCCGGGCACTGGCAGCGGCGCGTCGGTTGCGATGCTTGCGGTGCTGGTGATCGGCGCGGCTGGAACGATGACGTTCAGCCGCAAAAAGCGCGGATAAAAAAATAGCCGTGAACCGCCCGCTCCCATGAGCGATGCGTATCCCCGTGACCCGTGTGGTCATAGCAAGCCTTGCTTTGTTACTCGCTTCGCATCGTGATAAAAAATAGACGATCGATTTGATGCCCGGCAGCTATATGGTAGAGGTTGCCGGGCATTTTTGTGCCACACAGCCTCATGGTGAACGCTATGTTTGATACAGAGCGGGGCATGTGGGTTTGTTTGATGGGATCAGGCGGTTTAAAGATGAAATGGGCAGCTGCAAAAGGCTTGGCAGCTGCCCATTTGTTTTTGGGGTTAGGCGTCGTGTTCCTCCTGCCGCAGCTCCTCTAAATCCACATAAAACGCTTCGGTGGAAAGATCCGGTAGATCCTCCTCTTGTGGAAAGGTGGGAATTTCTGCGATGACCTCGGCTTTTTGGCCACGCATCCATATGGATGGCGTAATACGCACCGTATAACCACAACCGCTTGGGGTACGCCATTCAGGCATAGGCAATTCGGGGATCCCAAAGGCGGCGAGGATCGTCATAATAACGCCGCCATGCGTGACGATTGCGGCATTGGTCACATTGGTTTTCATCATACCTTCGGCAATTTTGAGAAAACAGCTGCATACCCGCGTGGAAAACTCCGCGTTGCTCTCTCCGAAAGGCGGGGCGGCATCCGGCCCACCAGCAAGCCAAGAGGCAAAGCCTTCGTCATCGGCGAGCTGCTCCGGCGTTTTACCTTCATATTCACCGAAATCATATTCAATGAGTTCGCGCATAACAATGGCTTCACGCTCTGGATAGATCGCGTGTGCCGTTTGCGTGCAGCGCTTGAGCGGGCTTGTAAAAACGGCCTCCACATAGGGATAATCCGCTTGTTCCTTGAGCCGGTGGAGTTCAGCAACACCCTCCGGGCTCAAAATGGCGTCGGTATGGCCAATGTAACGGCCGGAGGTGCTGTCGTCCGTGCGGCCGTTGCGGATCAGATGGATTTGATATGTCTTCATTTTTCCTCCAAATTATTTTATCGTTTTTTGTCAGTAATCACTATGTACAAATTAGGGGTAGTCCCTTATAATTATTTTACAATATACGATGCGTATTATTTATGGGGGTTCAAGAGGATGAACAAATGCTTTCCGACGCGGATGGTGCTATTGCGGAAGGAACGTGGCCTGAGCCAAAAGGAGGCGGCCGCCCGCCTTGGCGTATCACAGGCGCTCTTATCGCATTATGAGAAGGGAATACGGGAGTGCGGGCTGGATTTCGTGACACGTGCGGCAAAGCTCTATCACGTAACCTGTGATTATCTGCTGGGATATAGCGAAAGCCGAACGGGGTTGACAGGCTTTTTTATTTCGGATGAGCTGGAACAGGATCGTGAAATGAGCATCAGCACGATTTACCGTGCGGCCTCACGGTTGTTGGAGGCAGTCAATCTTGAATGGGATACTGTTTTGGGCGACCGTATGCAGTGGTTGTTTGCACTGTCTGTTTATAACGGAATGGTCACTTCTTCACAGGCTGGGTTTCTCTCAAAGGATGCGATCCACTTTGATCCGCAGGCAGCAGAACTGCTCACTAGCGGGATGATGGAGGCAATTGCGCGCTCTATTATAAACTCAGGATCCGAAGTGGCGGTGGCGGCGCATGAGGATAAGCTGCCGCAGTGCATGCAAACGCTGATCTTGGAAGCGGAAAATTACATAAGGCGCAATGTTGACCAGTATTTATCCGGCGGAGAGTTGCGGTAACGTGGGGCCTGCTGGCGCCTTCTTGTGCCAAAATTTCAAGCAATGTTTCTGCCCCAAAGCAAAAAACACAGTTTGGGTGGATGAAAGCTTCAATGGACCCTGATAAGTCGATAGAGGGGATCATTACGCTATTATAGCATAATAAGCGCACAGCAAGATGCAAATGCAGCATTTTGCTGTGCGCTCGCTTATGATACGCATTTAGCCTTCCAACATGGATTTATAGAGCCGGATATATGCATTGGCCGAGCGGCCCCAACTACAGTCGCACTCCAGTGCACGCTTGACAAGCATCGCCCAACCCTCTTGATTTTGATAGCCTTCCAAGGCGCGGCGGATCGTGTGGAGCATTTCATGCGCGTTATAATTGGCAAAGGTAAAGCCGTTGCCTTCCCCATCGCCGCTATCCTTTATGCTGTCGCGCAGACCGCCTGTTTCCCGCACAATCGGAATGGAGCCATAGCGCAGCGCAACCATCTGGGAGAGCCCGCAGGGCTCGCTTTTAGAGGGCATCAGGAATAGGTCGCTCCCCGCATAAATTTTGCGCGCCAGATCCGGCACAAAACCGATGCGGATGGCAAGCTTACCAGGGTGGCGCGCGGCCGCCTCACGGAAGAAATTTTCATACTCCCAATCTCCTGAGCCAAGCACGACGACCTGTATATCCGTGGTTTCCAGCAGCTCGTCGAGCACAGCCTTGACCAGATCAAGCCCCTTATGAGAAACTAAGCGCGATACCATACCCATTAAAGGAACATCCTCCCGTACAGGAAGGCCCATATATTCTTGCAGGCCGAGCTTGTTGCTCATCTTTCCGGCCGGATCCTCCGCAGAATAATTGGTAAAGAGCGATTGATCTGTGGCAGGATCATAGCTGATGGTATCGATGCCATTGAGAATCCCACTGAGCTTCCAGGAGCGCTGGTTGAGAATGGTGTCGAGGCTGTGGCTGTACCATGGATCAAGGATTTCCTGCGCATAGGAGGGGCTGACAGTGGAAACCCGGTTGGCGCATTCGATCGCGCCTTTCATAAAGTTAACGTCACCGTCATATTCCAAAAGCGCCTCATCTCGCTGGGCAATGCCGAGCACATCCTCCAAGATCTCTTTGCCGTATACGCCTTGATACTGAATATTATGGATGGTGAAAAGCGTTTTGATATTTTGATATCCCTCGCGGTGCGCATACATCAGCGAGTAATAAACCGGTGTTAGAGCGCTTTGCCAATCATTGCAGTGGATGATATCGGGATGAAAATCAATGTAAGGCAGCATTTCAAGCACCGCGCGGGAGAAAAAGGCGAAACGCTCGGCATCGTCGTAATGGCCATAGATCGTATCCCGCTTGAAATAATACTGGTTATCGAGCAGGTAATAGGTAACGCCATTGGCTTTGGCTTCAAATATGCCGCAGTATTGCCTGCGCCACGCTACGGGCACAGACAGGCTTGCAATAAAATGCATACTGTCACGCATCTCCTGCGGGATCGTGGCATATAAAGGCATGACAACGCGGCAGCCGATCAGCCGCTTACGCAGCGCCTGGGGAAGACTCCCTGCAACATCGCCCAAACCGCCGCTGGCGATAAAGGGGAGCGCCTCGCTCGCAACAAATAAAACCTTCAAAATGAATCCTCCTTTTCAGACGCATCATGGGATCAACGCAAATTCTAGCCTTAGATCACGATGCCTTTGCCAATATAAACAGGGTAAGTGCTGGTGCCTGTTACCGTTTTGTGCGGGCGAACGACTACGCTCTTATCGGCAATGACGCAGTCGAGATGAACGCCCTCGCTGATGTAAGTGCCCTGCATGATGATAGAATTACGCACCACAGCGCCCTTGCCAATTTGAACGCCACGGAATAGGATGCAGTTTTCCACTTCGCCGTCGATGCTGCACCCATCTGCCACCAGTGAGTTTTTGACTGTAGAGCCAAGGCCGTAAATTGCCGGCATATCGTCGCGCACCTTGGTGTAAACCGGGCGTTCGCGTGTGAAGAGCTCCTGGCAATTGGCTGGATCCAGCAGGCTCATGCTGATATCATAATAACTCTGCAAAGAGTCAAACACGCTTGTAAAACCGGATACCTCATAGCCGTAGATGTTTAGGCGCTTGAGATTGTGCTGAATGACATCCCGCACGAAGCTGTCCTGATTGAGGCTCACAGCGTTGTTAATCAGGCGGGTCAGCAACGCTTTGCTGATTAGGATGATATTCATTGCGTAATCGACTGGATTGCTCGTTTTAGGGTCAAGCGCAATTTTGGCAACCTTCTGATTTTCCTCAAAGGTGAAGGTCATCAAATCATCCAGCCGCGGCGCGCGGCCGTGGTGGTAGGCAATGGTGATATCGGCCCCGCTCTCCGTATGAGCGCGGCACATATCGTTGAGATCAAAATTGCAAACCACGTTGGTATCCATCAGGACGATATATTCCTCTTTTGATTGCTCTAAAAAGCGCATAATGCCCCTGAGCGCCTGGATTCGGTCGCGGTACATACCAGTGTGGCTATTGTTAAAGGGCGGGAGGAGGAACATGCCTCCGCGCTTGCGGGAGAGATCCCAAGGTTTGCCTGTGCCGATGTGATCCATCAGGGACTGATAATTGCTTTTTGTAATAATGCCAACTTTGTTGATGCCGCAGTTAACGAGATTTGAGAGCGCGAAATCAATCAGGCGGTAGCGCCCGCCAAAGGGGACGCTGCCCATGGTACGCGCATTGGTCAGCTCGCTCAATACAGAATCATAGGCGTTGGAATAGATAATTCCTAACACATTATTCGCTCTCATAGTTATAACCATTCCTTTCGCTCCAACCGTGGAGTTTTAAGCGGTTTTGCGAAGCAAGATTTTGAGATTCCCTTGATGCAAAAAGGGCGAAACTCCCGTTTGAAAAGCACGTTTTTCAAACTGTCACCTCCGGCAGGTCCTCATCGACCATTGCCTTCGGCGCGACGCGTGTGCCTGCGCCAATGCAGACGTTTGCGCCGACTACAGCCACACCCCAATCAGAAAGGTTTTCCATATCCTCCGGGCGTTCGCCGACGACGGCGTTTTCTTCAATCACGGCATTTTCCGCGACGATTGCATATTGCACCACGGCGCCTTTTTTCACCACCGTGCCGGGCATCAGGATGGAATCACGCACGACTGCGCCCTTTTCGATCGATACGTTGGCAAATAAAACGGAGAAATCCACACTGCCCTCAATCAGCCCGCCTTCTGAAATCAAGGAATTCTGAACGGTGGCGTCCGGAGAAACGTAGTGCGGCGGAGCGACCGGGTTGCGGGAGTAAATTTTCCAATCGGGGTCGCTTAGGTCAAGATCAACATTGGGGTTGAGCAGGTCAAGATTGGCTTCCCACAGGCTGTCAATCGTGCCAACGTCTTTCCAATAGCCATCGAAGGGGAAAGCGAAAAGCCGCTCGTGCGCCTCATGCATGGCTGGAATCAGATCGTGCCCGAAATCGTTGCCAGAGGCTTCGTTGGCCTCATCATCCAGCAAATACTGGCGCAGCTTCTCCCAAGTAAACATGTAAACCCCCATGGAGGCCTTATTGCTGCGGGGGTGCTTTGGCTTTTCCTCAAATTCTGTGATGGCGCCATCTTCATTCACCATCATCAGGCCAAAGCGGGGCGCTTCCTCCCACGGGACTTCGAGCATGGCGATGGTACAGGCCGCTTCCTTTTCCTTATGATAGGCGAGCATTTTGGAATAATCCATCTTATAGATATGATCGCCGGAGAGGACCACAACATATTCAGGGTCATAGCGATCGATAAAATTGATATTCTGATAGATCGCGTTAGCGGTATTTTTATACCACTCTGTCCCACGAATTTTTTGATAAGGGGAGAGGATATGTACCCCTCCGTTCACACGGTCCAGATCCCATGGCTCTCCATTGCCAATATAATCATTGAGCTCCAGCGGCTGATACTGGGTGAGGACACCGACGGTATCGATGCCGGAATTCACGCAATTGGAGAGCGGAAAGTCAATGATACGGTATTTTCCACCATAGGGCACGGCAGGCTTGGCGATATTTTTTGTCAGGATACCGAGCCGGCTTCCCTGCCCGCCTGCGAGGAGCATTGCAATGCATTCCTTTTTTCGGGCCATATATGTTGCCTCCTTTATTTTATAAAAATTGATTTTATGAAATCCGTGGAAATAAATTCCAGAGGATTTGATCAGGTTGATTTAGCTTCCGGTGAGACGGGCTTTGCCTTTTTGCGGGATGGAGCCGCCTGTGCAGCGGAAGCGGGCGTTTTCTTCTGCCTTTTTTTACGCTCCTTTGAAAGCTCCAAATATAACACGGAAAAACCAGGAAGATCCAGCACCATGCTCTGCTCGCAGCTATGCATGGGGAGATCCTCCGTTTTGATGATGCCGGAGGAGCCGTTGCCCTCGCCGCCGAACGCAATATCGTCGGAATTGAGCAGCACGCGGTAATCCCCCCGCTTCGGCGCGCCGATGCGGTAATCCGGGCGCTCTACCTTTGTAAAATTGCAAACGGCGATGATCTCATTGCCCTGGTCATCCATCCTGCGAAAGGCGATCACGGAGTTTGCACTGTCATCACTGGAAATCCAGGAGAAGCCCTCCCAGCTGAAATCAATTTGCCACAGCGGGGAATGCTTGAGGTAGAAATGGTTGAGCGCCTTCACATAGTCCCGCAGCTGTGCATGTTTTTCATAATCGAGCAGAAGCCAGTCCAGCTCGGCGGCAAAATCCCACTCCTTAAACTGCCCGAATTCCTGCCCCATGAAAAGCAGCTTCTTGCCTGGATGCGCCATCATATACCCATAAAACACACGCAACCCGGCAAATTTTTCTTCATAGCTGCCCGGCATTTTGCCGATTAAGGAGCATTTTCCATGCACCACTTCGTCATGTGAAATCGGCAGAACGTAGTTTTCGGAAAACGCATAGAAGAAAGAAAAGGTGAGGCAATCATGATTGTATTTGCGGAAATAGCCATCCAGAGAGACATAGCGCAGAATATCGTTCATCCAGCCCATGTTCCATTTAAAATTAAAGCCGAGGCCGCCCACATTTGTCGGCTTCGAGACGAGCGGCCAGGCGGTGCTTTCCTCTGCAATCATCAGCGTGGAAGGATGCTCCTGAAAGATAACTTCGTTTAGCTTTCGCAGGAAGGAAACCGCCTCCAGATTCTCCCGCCCGCCGTGGTCGTTGGGAATCCAATCGCCATCCTCCCTACCGTAGTCAAGATAGAGCATGGATGCCACTGCATCTACACGAAGGCCGTCAATATGGTATTGATCCAGCCAAAACATCGCGCTGGAAATTAGAAAGCTTGCCACCTCGTTGCGCCCGTAGTCAAATACGCGGGTGCCCCACTGGCGGTGCTCGCCCTTGCGCGGGTCGGCATACTCATAGCAGGGGGCTCCGTCGAACTCATAAAGGCCATTGGCATCCTTGGGGAAATGTGCCGGTACCCAATCGAGAATCACGCCGATCCCGGCCTGGTGGCACTGATCGACGAAATACATAAAATCATGCGGCGTACCGTAGCGGGAAGTTACGGCAAAATAACCGGTTACTTGGTAGCCCCAAGAGCCGTCGAAGGGATGCTCCATCACAGGCATGAGCTCTACATGGGTATACCCCATTTCAGTGAGATAGGGAACCAGCTCTTGCGCAAGCTTTCGATAGTCAAAAAAGTTCTCATCGGGATATCGCTTCCACGAGCCGGCGTGCATCTCATAGATATTGACAGGACTGTCATAGATAACAGTATGGCTTTTCGCTTCTTCCCAAGCCTGGTCGCCCCATTCGTAACCGCTCAGATCATAAACCTTGGAGGCATTATTGGGGCGCGTTTCCATATGTACGCCGTAGGGATCGCTTTTCATCAGCTGGCGGCCATCTTCTGTTAGGATACAGAACTTATAATTTTCAAATTGCGCAAGTTCCGGCAGCTCTGCCTCCCAAACGCCGCCGTTGTCCACCAAGGCCATGGGCGCGTTTTCCGCATCCCAGCCGTTGAAGTCGCCCACCACGCTGACGCCTGCGGCATGCGGCGCCCAAGTGCGAAATACCATTTTCCCACCGTCTATTCTATGCGCGCCGAAGTATTCATATGCGCGGGCATTACTACCCTCGTGGAATAAATAGAGCGGCACGTCAGAAGGAGAACTTTTTCGTTTCGCCATGGAGGTACACCTCGTTTACTTTTTAATAGCTTTATTTTAGCAAACCGAAATTCAATTTTCAAGTGTATTTTGAGTATTTTATTCAAAGCGAGTGCAAATTTCACGACCTATTTTTAGCTATTTTGTTACAAGAAACGCTAAGGCTTGATTTGTATCGAAAAGAATAACCCGTTTTTTTTCGTCAAAATGCCGAAAAAAGCGACCTGGGAATTGTGGAAAAGATCCGTTCGACACCCCAGGGACTACCTGAAAAAATAAATTTAATTCTAGCGTCTCCCGGCATTGCCATTTGGGATTCTCCCTCCTCCTGGGCTTAACCAATCTGTATTCTTGCCGTTATGCTCCGTATCAAATAGAAACAGCGTGTGTTTTCCTGGGAAAAATAGTGGTGGGCCGCCTGCTTCTTATGAGCCATGCCTACTGTTTGATCGGGGTTGATGGGTTCTGTTTTTTATAAGAAAAAACATGATTATCTATAAAAACCCTTTAATTACAAGCAAAACGAAACAATAAGATATTCAAATTACTACGAATTTACTACAAAAGGAACAGCCTTGATATGCAATAAAATGCTACAAAAAACGGGAACCAGTTTTTTTATCACTGGTTCCCGCTTTTTGTTTTCATTATCTATTATTCATACGTCATGAGCAAAACAAGAAGAACATAAAAAATTACTCATGATTGTATGGAGGGGTCTCGGGTGCGAAACAGCCGAGACCCCTCCATACAATTATGCTCATAAAGGCTTTAAATGCAATGTTTTGCGAATGAAACGGAGCGGGTGTGGTAAGGCTTGCTTAATCGGTACAGGGTTAGCACCGCCGGAAAGAACACACTATTGGAAGAAAGCAACCTTAAAAAGTCAAATTTCAGTGTTCTCCTTGAGCAAGTCGAAACAAGTTTGGCAAATTGATTTGCCAGCGATTTTAGTTTCTAATAAGCCTATATCTTCGTTGCAAAAAACACATCTGTCAATTTGTACTCTCTGAATAACAATTGTGTTGTTCTGTTCAGTACATACCTCGAACCCATCACCGCTTTTTACTTTGTATTGTTTTAAATATTCTCTAGGTATAATAAACCGTCCTTGTTTGTCTATTCTTTTATATCCTAAAGCTTTCATTATTTAATTGCCCCTTTATTCAACGATACAGCCCAAAATATCTCGACACTTTGCACAAACAAATAAACCGTTATCAGCCCTTATTAACTCTTCGGTGGTTCTACAAAAAACGCAACGTTCTATAATTTTCTCTAAAACGACGTAGTTTTCATGGGTAAATATTTCCAACTTGTCCCCCTCTTTTAAATTCAGTTGTTTTCTAACTCTTTTAGGAATCACAAACCGCCCCATGCTATCAACTTGACACACTCGCATACATTCCATTTTTTTCATCCTTTCAATGAATAACCGAGTTTAGATTGTAGATACTGAGCATAGACCATGAAAAAAAGAGTTCTCGTAAAGTAAACCCCTTTACGCTAAATAGCGATAATGGGCTTATTTTCCGGGAACTCTTTATCACATAGACTAAAATCTTGACGGCTTAAAGGGTACGTAAAACAATTCATTACGGCCCTTTTTTGTTGCTCCGATGAGTGCATATATTTAAGTGTGGTTTTGATGTTTGCGTGTCCCATAAGCTCAGATAATGTTTTAACGTCCGTGCCATTCTCCGTTAATCGGGTGGCGAATGTGTGCCGGAGTGCGTGGAAATTTACCGCCTTTAAACCGCATCTGTCCGTTATTTTACCAAACTGATACTCGACCCGGCGAGGCTCTTTGTACCGGCTTGTTTTACCCGTCAAGAAATAAGCGTTAGGAATAACAAGATTATATCTTTTCTTGATGATTTCAAGTAGAAAACCGGGAACTGGCAAGGTGCGGACTGATTTTTTACTTTTAGGGCTACTAATGATTATTTTTGTTTTAGTTTTGATGTGTTCATCATAATTTTTAACCCGTTGCATGGTCTTAGTGATTTTAACTGTACCATTGGAAAAGTCAAAGTCTGATAGTTTAAGGGCTGAAAGTTCGCCAATGCGTAAGCCGACGTAAAGGGAGAGCAAGCACCCAATCGCGATTAAATCTAAGTTGGAAAATAGATAAATTTCGAGCTTTCGTTGTTCGTCAAGGCTCAACACTCTCATTTCTTTTTCGGGCACTTTCACCGTTGGGGGCTCAAGCGACACGTTAACCTTATATTCTCTTTTGGCATATTCCAAAATGCTACCCGTCAAGGTGCATATATCTTGCACTGTATTAGGTGATAATCCGCCTCTCCCGTCACACCGTCCATGTGCTAGCAAGTCATTTGCAAAGTTGGTTAAACACTGGCTTGTAATTTGTGATAGCTTTAAGCCCCCAATATGGGGCAGTATATGGCTTTCTACATTTCTTCGATATAATGCATATGTGCTTTCTTTGACCTCTATTTTAGCCATTTCCAGCCATTCAAGAGCCACATCACATAATTTTACGTTCATGTTCTTTTGTGGCGGTTTCTCGGCTCGTTTGGCCGTTTCCAGCTTTGTTTTGACTTCGCTATAAGTTTTGGCATATAGTGAGCTATATTTAACCGTTCCGTTCGGCTTGTATCCGTTCTTGTAACGCCCCTCCCATCGTCCATCCTGACGTTTATAGATGTTTTCCCCTGTCCGCATTCTTACCCGTGCCTTTCTGACGACAAATTAGACCAGAAAAAAGTGTAAAATGGGCTAAAACATTAAAAATATCGTTGACATATAATGTCGTATATTGTAATATTTTAGTATCATACAGAACATAAGCAGTATCTTTGTATGATATTTTAAGGGTCATAAAAGGGTTTATTTCACGACGCTTACCCACGTGTTAAACCCGTGACCCAAGCACCTAACTTCCCGGTATAATTCGCTGTCAATAGTAGCATGGTTTTTATCCTTTTGTTTTATACAGATAGCTTGTATGAAAAATTCTTTTAAAAGATACGTTTTACCGCCGGGTTAAAACGTATCAAAAATATATAAGAGTAAGCAGGCGGTTTGAAGCTTATCAACCGCCTGCTTTTTTAATGAATGGAAAGGGAGAAGAAAAATGAAAAGAAACATAGAATTAATTCGTGACTTTATTAAGTTTGTTGAAAGTGATATGAAAGAAAAATATGATTATTACGACCATTTAAAACAACCAGTACCGCAAGAGGAGTTAAAAAAATATGATGACATTTTACACAGGGCCTATATTTTGTTAGAAGAAGAGCTTGATTATAGGGCGGGTGCGTTTGACGTGGAAATTAGCCCGTCACTTTGTAAAGTCGCTGAAGTCGAAGTTGAAAGTTGTCCGGCTTGGCTCTTTATCTTGCTTTTCTTTAACGTCTTTGGTTTCTGTTTGGCTAACTTTTTCTAGCTCTTGTATCGGTTGAAAGTTTATTTCATCTGAAAAATAGAAACATTGAACCTCGTAAAAGTCGTTATCTTTCACGATGAACCGCCCCTTGATGTTTGGCAGGGTGCTTGCAATGTCGGAACCTAACATTATCCGGCTTGGCTCTTTATCAACGAACCGACCACAAACACGGTAAGAAACGTTATTTTTAATCTGACCGCTTATTACGGTACTATCAGGGCGTTGTATCCCCATTATCAAATGTACGCCCGCCGACCGGCTTAAACGGGTTAATGTTTCAAGGCTATCGTTTAAAACGTGTGACAGCTCCTTATCCCTCGTTTTCAAAAGCTCCGCCAGTTCATCTATAAAAATCAACTTGCGGGGTAAGTAATCCGCCGTTACGCGGTTATAGTCCTTTATGTTATCAACGCCCGCACTTCTGAACTTATCAAGCCGGCGGGTGGTTTCCAGTATCATATTTTTAATAACCGCTATAACGTCCTTGTATTCATAGTAAACCGCTACGGAGTTTTTAAAAGAGGAAAACGAAACGCCCCGCTTGAAGTCAATCAGAATTACATCATATTTTTTGATGAGTGCTTGGTATATCATGCACTTTAACACGTTGGATTTTCCGCTCCCAGTTTCGCCCGCGATAAAGGCGTGGGGCTGTCGCTCTAAGTCCATGCCAACCACGCCGGAGTAACTTAACCCGATGTTTAATTTATCTCGCTTTAAGTCCGTGTATTTATCCGACCACTCAACCAACGCGGGCAACGGCTCCATTTCAATTATCAAACTTATTTGTTGGTAGTTGTCCGGGGCTTGTTTTATGTCAATTATTTTCGCGTTCGTATGCACCTCTAATAGTTCTTTTTTCGCATTCCAAACGCTTAAAGGTACAAGGGACGCAAAAACAACCTCAACCGCAAATTCAGAAATTGCCGTTTCGCACATGTAATATGGAACGGTTTCATCTTCCGCTGTCAGCTTAACCCGTTCAAACAAACGGTTAAAATATTTACGCCGTTTTTTGATGGGGTATTCTTTTATGGAGTGACAAACACAATATAAAAATACCGTTAGGAAGATGAGCACAACCATATTGGAAACATCGCCATTGATAAGGTAAGAAAGCCCGGTTAACAGGATAAGGCAAGCGTATAAAACAATCATGTACCGATTTTTAAACGACGCTTTTAACCCGTTCCATAGGAAGATAAAAAAGCGGGAAATAAGCTCGCCTATAATACAACCAATCTTAAAGCTCCAATCGTCCTCAATGTTTCTCTTTGCCATACAAAAAACCCCTTTAATTTGTAATCACAGTTCCACATCGGTGTTATATAAATGCTTGATAGTTTGATATGCCCGGTAATTGATAACAACCCGTCGGACTGTCTTTTTTAGTGTATGGTTTTTACAAGGCAAGGTGTAATTATTTTTGTCATGGATAATAAAGTTCAGGTCTTTGTAAGCCCGCGTTTTTTGTGTGAAATTTAAGTACCCGTACTTTTCGAGCAGTTGTTTAAATTCTTCCCGGTCAATGATTATACGCTCGTTTTCCACGGGGTTTTCTTGCTCCAACAGTTCCACGATAGTTATATACTCTTGAATGATTAAATCCAGCAACCTCATTTGCCTTTTGTCCTTTCAATGCTTACTTTACTATTCAGGTAGATGTTAGTTGTTTTCACTGTGCTATGCCTTAGCTTGTTCTTTACCTCAGCCTTTGACCGGCTTTTTTTGTATTCTAATTTGGCGAAGGCTCGCCGTAAGTCGTGACATGTAAAACCCAGCCTTTTCGCTTGCTTTTGTAAGTAGCTGGTTGAGTAAAATATTTTCCTTTGCGGGCTGGTGTGGGTTATCAATTCTTTTAACCGCTCGTAAAGTTCCGGGTTGTCGCTTTTAGATAGTGTCACGGTGTTTAAGTTCCCGCCTTTTGCAATGAAACGAAACGATAGGCTTTCACTTTTTATAACACAGTGGGCGGGGGTAATCTGTGCAAGCTCCGACACCCGAAGGCCGGTAGCCGTTAACATTTGAAAGCTCAGTTTTAATTTTTCGTTTTTCAAGTGCTTTATTTTATTGTCAATGGTTATGTAGTCAATTGCTTTTAACTTTCGGTATTTCTTCCGGGCGTTGCTCTGCATTTGCTCGATACGTTTAACATCTTCAAAAGAAAGGGGAATGTTTTGAAACTCGCAAAAATGTAAAAAGGAGTTCTTGGCTTGCGAAAACTCGTTTTTGTGTTCAAGCTCCGCGAACCTGTCGAGCACTTTATCAACGTTTAACCGTTTTCCCGTATCGTTGACGGGTTGCCCCTTTAATAGAGAGCATATACGCACATAGTAGGCTTTGGCGGTTGCTGGGGTGTACTTTGTTTCAAGCCATGAGCGATAATCAGCCAGCATGTTATATAGCATTTGGTTACTCTCCCTTTCGTGTCATAATATTATAAATAATATTATGACATTATACGGTAATTTTAGCATTGATAGGAAAACTCTTGTTTTTCAAGGATTAGCAAGGTGTAACCGGGGTGTAACTTGGCTTTTTTACTTTTTCGTCAGGTTACACCTTAGTTACATCGTTTTTGGACAAGCTTTAAATGTGAATATAACAAAAAGGGTGCTTTTTCGAAAGTACCCTTTTTGTTGTGTTCTTACATTAAGTGATAGCTATTTTTAACCCCTTTTAAGAATATTTAAAAAGTGTAATCTAAGTTCGCTCGCACTCATATAATACATAAAAAAGAAATAAGGGGGCTAAATAATGAATAATATGAATGTGCCTATATGGGAAAAATACACGCTTACCATTGAAGAAGCATCTAAATACTTTCGTATCGGTGAAAACAAGCTACGCCGATTAGCGGAAGAAAACATAAATTCGGGCTGGGTAATCATGAACGGAAACCGGCTACAAATTAAACGGAAACAGTTTGAGAAAATCATAGATACTCTAGATACAATCTAATGAAATAGGGCTTTGAATGTGTTATAATAAAAACGCATATCAAGGCTCTTTCCGACTTGGAAAGGAGCATGAATACGGATGTCGGAAAAAAGGCGCGATAATAAAAACCGTATCTTACACACGGGAGAGAGCCAGCGAAAAGATGGGAGATATGCTTACAAATACACGGACGGCATGGGAACATCAAAGTTTGTTTATGCTTGGAAGTTAGTCCCCACCGACAAAACCCCGGCGGGAAAACGAGAAGATATTTCACTTAGGGAAAAAGAGAAAGAAATTCAAAAAGACCTTAACGACGGTATCGACCATATGGGAAAGAAAATGACGGTTTGCGAGCTTTACGCGAAATATACCCGTCAGCGGGGAAACGTTCGATATAACACCCAAAAAGGTCGTGACCAGTTCATGAGGTTATTATTGGTGGACCAGCTTGGAACGGTCAGTATCGAAAATGTAAAGGTATGCGACGCGAAAGAATGGGCGTTACGAATGAAAGAAAAGGGCTACGCTTACAAGACAATTAACAATCATAAGCGTTCCCTTAAAGCTGCCTTTTACATCGCCATACAGGACGATTACATTCGTAAAAATCCGTTTGATTTCCAGCTTAGCACGGTCATAGAAGATGATACCGAACCAAAAGTGCCATTATCCCCAGCACAAGAAATAGCGTTACTTTCTTTCGTTCAAAGTGACACTACCTATCATCAATATTACGACGAGATTGTTATACTGCTGGAAACCGGGTTACGCATTTCAGAAATGTGCGGGCTTACTGAAAGCGATATTGACTTTAAAAATGGGTATATCAATGTAAACCATCAACTTTTATGGCGTTCTAAAATGGGTTATTATATCGAGATACCTAAAACCGATAGCGGAATAAGATTAGTTCCTATGACGGCTAAAGCTGGTGAAGCGTTTAGACGAGTATTACAAAATCGCAAGGGCAAAAAGGCGTTTATGATTGATGGTTATACCGATTTTCTATTTTTAAACCGGGACGGGCTACCGAAAGTTGCCTGGAATTATGACGCCATCTTTAAGGGCTTAGTAAAAAAATATAATAAGTGCCATGAGGAACCGTTACCAAAAGTGACAACACCACACACAATGCGGCATACGTTCTGCACCAACCTTGCGAATGCCGGAATGAACCCAAAAGCGTTACAGTATATCATGGGACATACCAACGTTACCATGACTTTAGGTTATTACTCTCACGCGTCATTTGAATCAGCTAAGGCAGAATTGAACCGTCTATCAACATTGGAATATTAGATGTTTTACTACTTCTTTTACTACGTTTGACGGGGAAAACCTAAGCAATTATAAAAGAATATGTAAGTTTCTCCCAACACACAAAAGCTACAAAAGCCCGTAAATAAAGGCCATAACCACTTATAAGAACTTTTGAAAAGATAGTCATAAAGTGTTCTATATTTTATTTATAAAAAAACGGAAGGCAGCATGGTAGTCTGCCTTCCGAAAAATATAAGAGACTGTATGATTAGGGCATCAGGCGGCGGATCACCATTTCGCAATCCGCCTCATTCATGATCTTCGGCACCGGATAGAGCGGGTTGCCCTCCTTGAGCGCACGCTCGACCAGAGTGGGGATATCCTTCTCCTGAATCTGCTCAATCTTATCGGGGATATTCATATCCTGGTTGAGCCGGCGGATCGCAGCAATAAAGGCCTCTGCCTTCTGCGCATCCGTCATGCCAGGCTGTGTGATACTTGCCGCCTCGGCAAGCTCTGCCAGGCGCTTATGCGCGCTTTCGCCGTAGTATTCCAGCACATACGGCAGGATGATCGCATTGGCAAGGCCGTGCGCGATGCCATACATGCCGCCGAGGTTGTGCGCGATGGCGTGAACATAGCCGACATAGGCGCGTGTAAAGGCAACGCCCGCATAGTAGGAGGCGAGCAGCATTTCGCCGCGGGCCTCAATATTCTTGCCATCCCGATAAACCGTTTCGATGTTGTCAAAGATCATTTTGACGGCGCGTTTGGCATTTTCTTCCGTATCGCGCGTATTGCTGTGGCCGATATAGGCTTCTACTGCATGGGTGAGCGCATCCATGCCGGTGGTGGAGGTGATATGCGGTGGCAAGCCGACGGTGAGCTCCGGATCAAGCACCGCATATTTTGGGCGCAGGACTGGATCGTTTATGGCATATTTTTCGTGTGTTTTTGGGTTGGTGACAACGGCCGCGATGGTTGTTTCGGAGCCAGTGCCCGCCGTGGTGGGAACGGCAAAGAAAGGCGGCAGCTTGCGCAGCACCTTCAGCACGCCGCGCATCTTCGGAATCGGTGTATTCGGGCGCACCACTCGCGCCGCGGCAACCTTGGCGCAGTCCATAGAAGAGCCGCCGCCAAATGCGATAATGGCTTCGCAGTTATTCTCCACATAAAGGCTACGGGCATCCTCAATATTGTCAAAGGTGGGGTTGGGCTGCGTGCCGTCATAGAGTGTGTACTGAATGCCGGCCTCTGTGAGCTTTTCAAAGAGCGGGTCAAGCAGGTGGAGGCTCATTAGACCCTTATCCGTAACGATAAGCACCTTTTCCACACCTTTGGACTGGATGAGCGCAGGCAGACGCTTAATGGCGCCGGGGCCCTCGAGCCGCTCTGGTTCAGACCAGTCGAGAAAACAGACGAGCACACGGAAAACCGCCTGATAAGTACGGTACCATGCTTTTTTGATTGGCCACATAAAGATTCATTTCCTTCCTTCTTCAAAAAACCGCCGTCCGGCAGCTTTTCGGTAGTTGATATGCCTATAGTTTACTATTTTTTGCTTTCCTTTGCAAGGGGATCTGTACAATTCTCCAAAGGACTCAAAAACTGGCGGCAGCGTGCGGAAGCAAGAGAAAAGTTGAGGATTGGAACGCCAACAGCCGCCCGTTTATGTATTTTTCATGCTCTCTTTGATTTGACTTTCTTTCTGTGGTTTTATAATATATAAAGAAAAGCGATTCAAAAGGGGATGATGGAAAGAAAGGGGGATATCGGTGAATAAACAGGAAACCGTGGAATATTCGCTGCATGATGCAGGTGAATCTATCCAATACCGATTAAAGCGAGATATTCTTCATACAGACATCCGTGCGCCGGAGATGGCCGCATTGCGGGGCTGGGAAGAAGAACAACAAATTCATTTATCATATATGCAGGAGGCCGGTTCATGAATCAATGTGAAGAGATCCTGACACAGATCAAAAAAGCGTTCGTTGGCAAAAAAGACGTGGCGCGCAAAATTTTGATGACCATGCTCGCGGGAGGGCACGTGCTTCTGGAGGATATCCCGGGCGTTGGCAAAACAACGCTTGCCGTAGCGTTTTCCAACGCGACGGATTTACAGTATAAACGCATTCAGTTCACCCCCGACGTGCTGCCGTCGGATATTACGGGATTTTCGATCTTTCACCGCGAAACGGGAGCGATGGAATACCAGCCTGGGGCCGCGATTTGCAACCTGCTGTTGGCAGATGAAATCAACCGCGCTTCCTCCCGCACGCAGTCTGCGCTGTTGGAGGCGATGGAAGAAGGAAGCGTCACGGTGGACGGTGTGACGCACCTGATCCCGCAGCCCTTCACCGTGATTGCAACGCAGAACCCTACCGGCTCGGCCGGGACACAGCTGCTGCCGGATTCACAGCTTGACCGTTTTATGATGCGCCTTTCCATCGGTTATCCAGAGCCAGCAGCGGAGCGGGAAATGCTGCGCCGCAAGCATGGCGAAAATCATAGTCAGGCTGTGCGGAAGGTGGCGGATGCAGCGGCCTTGCTTACAATGCGGGATGAGGTTTCCAAAGTGTTCGTCCACGAAGAGCTGTATGACTATATCGTCCGCCTTGCCCGCGCCACACGTGAGCATAAATCGATCCGGCAGGGCGCAAGCCCCCGCTGTTCAGTGGCGGCAATGGCGCTTGCGCAGGCCTGTTCCTGGATGGATGGGCGGGATTATGTGGTGCCGGAGGACGTCCGAGCAATTTACCCGGATTGCACAGCGCACCGCTTGCTATTAACAGCGCAGGCAAAGGCCCAGGGCGAGCAGCCGCGCGAGCTGCTGGATGAAATCCTGCGCAAAACGCCCGCGCCGAAGATCAGGTGACGATATGAGCCGTTATCGTATTCTTTATTTTTGCATGTTATCCATGGCGGTATCCTATTATGTGATGGACACGCGCTATCTCTCTTGGCTGCTGCTTGTAATGCTTCTGTTGCTCGTGCCGCTGGAAGTGCTGCTGAGCCTGCCGGGCCTTTTAACGCTGCGTATTAAACTCACAGCGGAGCCTCTTTCGCCTACCCAAGGTGGGGTGCTGACCGCGCGGGCGGAGGTTTCTTCCCGCTTTCCGGTGCATTGTGTGCGTCTGCGTATGCAGTGCAAAAACCTGCTGACCGGCGAAGAGGCGGATAAAAAAGGCTGCTTCCCGGCGCGGGGTGGAAAGATGGCCGAGCTGCCCTGCCTGTGGGAGCACTGTGGCACCGTGTGCTGCCAGGTGACAAACGCGCGTATGGTTGATCTCTTGGGGCTTTTCTCCTTCCGGGTTCGTTTGCCGGCGCCGGTGGAGGTGCTGATTTCTCCGACACCGACGCCATTTTACGGGAAGGCTTCCGCCTTTGCGCCGGGCGGCACATTGGAGGCTGCTGCACGCTCGGCCGGCAAGGGCGGCGAAGAACGAAGCTCTGTGCGGGAATTCCGGGATGGGGATCAGTTGCGGGATGTGCATTGGAAGCTTTCCTCCAAGCTGCAAAAACTCATCGTGCGTGAGGCGGAGCAGACGCCGCAGCCAAGCGTTGTGCTTGCCTTTTGCCTGAGCGGGGCGCCTGACCGGGCCGATCAGGTGCTCGCAAGGCTGACGGGCCTTTCAGAAGAGCTGTTCGAAAACCAGTGCGTGCACAGCCTGCAATGGTATGATGCGGCGAGAGGGGATTTGCACACCCGGCAGGTGGAGGATGAGGAATCGTTCCGCAGGGTGCTGCTGGAGGCCTGTTCCAGCCCGCTGTCAGAGCGGGAGTTGCGTGTGGAAGATTGCCGGAAAGAGCTCCGCGCGCCGATGGTTGATCTGCTATTTCTCATTCATGCGGATGGAATTTCTATGTTTGGCGATGCAGAGGAGGGGATGGAATGAAGCTGGCCGGATCCTCCGGAGCGGGTCAGGAGCTCAAATCGCGCTTCGCCATGCCGGTGCTCCGCTTTTGCAGCGGCGCGGTTTTGCTGCTGGCAGGCTTGTATGGGGCGTTGCTTTGCTTTTTTCAAACGTTTGCATTGCCGGAAGCGGAAACGGCGCTGATTTGGTCCCTGCCGACAACGCTGCTGTTTCTCATCATCTATTCCCTGCCGAAGCATCGGGGGCTTGCCTATCTGGCCGCGTTTGTTTTGTGGGGAATTGCCGCCTTTTTTGTGATGCGTGAGGTCGTAACGGGCGCAGTATTCGTGGCGGAGCAGTTTTCCACCCAGGCGTCGGCCGTGTTTCCAAAGCTCGGCCATTTCGCACCGCCTCAAGCGCAGGAGGATTTAGCGGCTTGCCGCATGTTTTTCCGGGTGGCTCAATTCCCGCTGACGGCCTATCTTGCCTGGGCGGTGATGAAGGCGCATAGCTTTTTTCTTTCCTTCCTCGTCACCGCGCCTTTTTTGGCGAGCGCGGCTGTGGTAGGGCTGCTGCCGGGCACGGCGCCGCTTGTGCTGCTGATCGGCTTTTGGGCCGCCATGTTGCTTTCGGGCCGTGCGGGGCGGATGGGGGAGCGGCACGCGGCCAAGGCTGGGCTGCTGCTAGCGCCCTTTGCCTTTTTGCTGGCAGCGCTGGTGGTGTTGTTTCAGCCGCCGGATGCCTACCAGCCCTCCGCTCGCGCTGTGCAAGTGCGCAACGCGGTCATCCAGGTGGTAACGGAGCTGTTTGACTCCAGCCATCAGGATTCCCTATCCTTTACAGGCTATGGCGCGCCGATGACGGGTTCGCCCGGCATGACAGACCTCACAAATGCGGGGGAACTGCGTTTTACCGACCAAACCATGCTGCGCGTCCAATCTGCGCCAGCGGATTATTATCTGCGCGGATGGGCCGGATCTGTTTATACGGGCACCTCGTGGCAGGTGATTTCTGAAGAATCGTATCAGGGCATGCGGCTTTCTTTCCAGCCGTTGCTGTATACCGATATTTCCGTGCGGCGGATGGGCGGAGAAAAGCCGCAGGCCTCTGGTATCACAATTGACAATATAGGAGCCAACCGCTCCTATACGTATACGCCCTATTACCTTTCGCAGGGGGATACGGTGACAGGAGGTGATTTTAAGCAGGATGCTTACCTGCTGATGGGGCGTGAGGATGGAACCTCGGTGAGCAGCTACACGCTCAATTCCTATTTTACCCCGTTGAGTGCAGCGCAGCAGAAGCGGATTCCCAGCCGGATCAGGCAGATGGAGCGGGAATATGAAGCGCTGATCAATAAGCGGGATACCCAACTGCCGGACGGCGTGCGCGACAGGCTGCTCGCCTATGCGGAAAAAGCCGGCCTGACAGCGGCGGAAGGCCCAGAGGACTGGCTGCGTGTTGCCAGAGCGGCCGCGCAGGTGGTTCAAAATGCTGGAACCTATACGGAGAAGCCGGGTGCGGCGCCAGAGGGGCAGGATTTTGTGCTTTATTTCTTGGAGGAGAGCCCGCGCGGCTACTGCATTCATTTTGCAAGCGCAGCGGCGGTTTTGATGCGCGCGCTGAACGTCCCCGCGCGCTACGTCGAGGGTTACACGGTGAAAACCAGCAATTTCAAGGCGGATGGGAGCGCTGAAATTCCAGACCGGCAGGCGCACGCCTGGGTGGAAGTGTGGGCGGATGGCCAGGGGTGGACGCCCATTGAGGCAACGCCCGGCGGAGCCGCAACCCTGCGGGAAAACCCGGATGAAAACGATGTGCGGCCGGATGAGACGACACGCCGCCCCACTGAGGCGCCGACGACGAACGGCTCTGTAGCTCAGACAGGCGTAAAAACATCGCATTGGCTCCTCCCGCTGCTGGCAGGGTTATGCGTGCTGGCGCTGGTTGCCGCGCGGCTGGAACTGACGCGGCGCAGAAAGCTCGCCTTCCGGCAGAAAGACCGCAACCGGGCGGCGATTGCGGTTTACCGTTACCTTTGCCGCTTGGCCCGTTTTGGCTATATGGTCAGCGGGGAGGCACAGCGCTTGGCGCGCAAGGCGAAATTCAGCCGCCACGTGCTCACGCGGGAGGAATTATCCACCTTGCAGGCGGAGGCGGAGCAGGCAGGCAAATCCACTTATGAAAAGCTGCCGCTTTGGAAAAAGCTCCTGTTCCGAATTTGGATTTATTAAATTTTGTTTGAGATGGATACGGATCAAAAGAAAACGGGGCTGTTGCAGGGCTTTTTCCTTGCGGCAGCCCCATTCGATGTTTCCCGCGAAATATCATGGAAAAGGTGGAAATTGCTTTCGCTTTATGCTATAATAACACCATTATTTTATTCTTTTAAACTGGAAAAGCATTGAGGAGGGAACCGGATGTCAAGTAGAGTGTGGATTTTTGCGGCCTTCGGCTGCTATCTGCTGGCGATGATGGGAATCGGTGTGTTTTACTATAAGCGCACCAAGAATTCAGAGGATTATTTTCTAGGTGGGCGCTCGCTCAACGGCTGGGTGGCTGCGCTGAGCGCACAGGCCTCAGATATGAGCGGCTGGCTCCTGATGGGGCTGCCCGGGGCAATTTACGCATTTGGCACAGGGCAGATATGGATCGCTGTGGGGCTAGCCATCGGCACGATCCTTAACTGGATTCTGGTCGCCTCCCGTCTGCGGCGGTATACGATTCAGGCGGGAAATTCCCTGACGCTGCCGGAGTTTTTTGAAAACCGGTTTCAGGATCACACGAAGGTGCTGCGTGTGGCGTCCTCCTTATTCATCATGATCTTTTTCTTAGTTTATACGGCCTCCGGTTTCTCTGCGGGCGCTAAGCTGTTTTCCTCCGTATTCGGGCTGGATTATACGCTCGCTCTTGTGATTGGTGTGGCTGTCATTTTGATCTACACGTTTTTCGGCGGCTTTCTTGCCGTGTGCTGGACGGATTTTGTGCAGGGCTTTATGATGCTCATCTCCCTGATGGTGGTGCCCGTGATCGCACTCGCTATGCTGGGCGGCCCGGGTGAGGCGAAGGCTGCGCTGGATTCCCTGGGCGTTAGTTTCCTTAATCCGCTTTATGATAACGGCAAGCCTCTGGGCTTTGTCAGCATCCTTTCCCAGCTCGCTTGGGGCCTTGGCTATTTCGGCATGCCGCATATCCTGATCCGCTTTATGGCGATTAAGAATGAGGATGAAGTGCGCAAATCCCGCAAAGTGGCGATTGCATGGGTAGTGATTTCTTTATCTTCCGCCTGTTTCCTGGGTGCAATCGGGCGCGCGTTCTTCCTGGGCAACCCCATCAGCAACCCCGAAAATGTGTTTATTGAAATGATCGGAGAAGTCTTTACCAATCGGCTGGGCATCCCCTTCATTGGCGGCCTGCTGTTGTGCGGTATTTTGGCGGCGATCATGTCCACGGCGGATTCCCAGCTGCTTGTCACGGCTTCTTCCATCTCGGAAGATGTGTATAAAGGCGTGATCCGCAAAAATGCAAGTGATAAGAGCATGCTGCGTGTCAGCCGTATTACGGTGCTGGTGGTCAGCGCAATTGCCTTTGTGGTCGCGCTGGATCCCAACAGCAGCGTGATGGGGCTCGTCTCCAACGCGTGGGCGGGCTTCGGCGCAACCTTCGGCCCGGTGGTGATCCTGGCGTTGTTTTGGAAAAGGTCGAATTTTGCGGGCGCTGCCTCCGGCATGATCGCGGGCGGCTTGACTGTGATCGTTTGGGATTATATCAAGTTTGGCGGCGCAACGCTGGCAACGCGCACAGGGCTTTATTCACTGGTGCCGGGCTTTGCGCTCGGCCTGGTTCTGATGGTTGCGGTTAGCCTGCTGACCAAAGCGCCCTCCAAGGAGATGCTGGAGGATTACGAGGCGGTTTCCTCTCAAAAAGAGATGAAAGAGCCAGTGGAATAAACGAAATTTAGTTATTCGCAGGGGCGGTTC